>Ga0207881_1000400_pt1 | contig 19087 bp, 15 predicted proteins | sample MalvirmetagMSP97_FD_184227 | JGI IMG/M metagenome (GOLD analysis project Ga0207881, IMG submission 184227) | Marine viral communities from the Deep Pacific Ocean - MSP-97 (SPAdes) | ecosystem: Environmental > Aquatic > Marine > Oceanic | place: Pacific Ocean | collected 2011-05-03 | reverse complement strand
AGCCCCGCCCGACCCGCCAGCCCCCGCCGACGCCCCCTTCCGCTCCTCCGGTCCCGCCTCCCGCCCCCTAAAGGGCCCTGGCCGGATCCGTTTCCCCTCCCGGCCCGTATGGCCGGGGGGGACAGCCGCCGGACCGGGCGGTACGCTTGCCTTGCACGGGGCCTCCGTGGCCGCGCAGACAGGAGATCCCCATGAGCCATTCCCGGGCCGCCGAACGGGCCTTCACGCTGGTCGAACTGCTGATCGTGGTCGGGATCATCGCGATCCTCATCACGATCACGCTCGGCGTGGCCGGTGCCGTCGTCGACGGCGGGCGCAAGCGGGCCACCGAGGGCGCCCTGCGTGCCCTCGACCAGACGCTTGATCTGTACATCGACGCCAAGGGCGAGATCCCCCCGGCGATCGTCGAGGTTCCCCCGAACAGGCTTGTCGGCGGCGGGCCGCTGGCGGGCCAGTCGCTGTTCTTCCCGCTCTTCGACGGGCTGGGCAAGGGCAACTCGAGCGATTTCGCGCTGATCAACTCGGTGGGTCTGTACCTGATCGCCGCCGGCGACGTCCCCAGCATCCAGGACGTCATCGCGGGGCTTGACCAGAAGTTCGTCCAGACGGTCCGCAGCAGCGGCCAGCCCGACATGGGCCAGGCGCAGTCCACCCAGGCGCAGGTGGAGCTCGTCTCGGTGCTCGACGCCTGGGGCAACCCCATCCGCATGGTCCACCCGAGGTTTGACGGCGTGGTCAAGGGCGCTGGGGATCTGGGGACCGTCAACCTGCTCCTGCGGGGGGACAACTCGGACGGATACTTCGCGCCCACCGAACTGCCCCCGCTGGCCAACCGGTACCTGGCGTTCCGCCAGGTGCGACGGGTGGCCCCGGACCGGGACACCTGGCGGTCGTACTCGGCTCAGGACATCGAGGAGAACTTCGTGGGCGGGATCGGCGACGCCGACGGCGGCATCTGCCCCTCGCCGCGGCCGTACTTTTACTCCAGCGGCCCGGACGGCGATCCGGCCACCATCGAGGACAACATTTACACGACCACCCCGCGGTTCTCAGGCCAGGCGGGCTGATCGCCGGCCCTGGCCCGGGATCGGGCTTGCAGCGGGGTCGGCGGTGGTCTATGGTTGGGGCCGGACCAGAGGTCCGGGACATCCGGGGTGTAGCGCAGCTTGGTAGCGCGTCTCGTTCGGGACGAGAAGGTCGGAGGTTCGAATCCTCTCACCCCGATTCTGTCAGAGTCTGACAAGTCACGACCTTTCAAGGGCTTGTGACTTGCGACCTCTGACCCGCCGACGGTTTCGTCAGTGACAGGCGAAGCCGTGTTCGGCCCCTTTCTGCCATTCAAAAGCGGCCTATATGCGGCCAACTTGTTCGACGAACCTTCGACTGTCTCGTCGGCGGCACCTGTGCGCGTCTCGTTTGCATCCTTAACCCGGTCGGTCACACCCGGCAAACGGTTGATCGTCGCGGCCATTGGCAGCGCTTCGGCGTCGGTGTATGTCACCGCGGTCAGCCGTGGATCCGAGTGCCGAAGATGGGCTTGGGCCAGCCGTTGTCCGACACCTTGGCTGGCGAGGAAGGTCGTCAACGAGACGCGGATCGCGTGCATGTCGAAGTACCGCTCGCCGTCGTTTGCTTCGATGCCCGCGGCGTCTAGGTCGAGACCGAATGATCGTCGGTCGGGGATGCGTGAGAACACCGCGTCGGTATCCGTGATCTCATCACCCCGCATCTGTTTCATCGCGATCAACCGCTCGGCGAGCTCCGGGTGCAGGGCGAGCACATCACCCCGCTTGGCCTTGGTGGTGTGGCCGCGCAAGCGAGCCAGCGGCTGCTCCGCATCGAGCATCAAGTCGCCCCATTGCAGCGCCTTCGCCTCGGACCGGCGTAGACCGGTCCAGAAGAGGGTGAGGTAGAGCGTCGCCCGCTCAAACCCGACGCGTTTGAGTTCTGCTTCACGCTTCGCGGTGATCTTCGCCCCGAGCTGCCCTTTCTTCGGGCCACGGTTGAAGGTCTGTGCCGCGATCAGCGGGCGTGTCTCTGCGGCTCGCACGAGGTCCGCAATCTCTTCAGCGCTCACTGATCGCCGGACATGCGTTCGTTCTGCGTGCATGCGTGACGTACGGCGACGCCCGAGGCCCTTGAGTGGGTCTGTGCTGAGCCGCTTGCTGCCTTCGGCCCAGGCCGTGAACATTGTCAGCGCCCCGATGAACTCATTGATCGAGTAGCCGCTGTACGGCTTTTTCTTTCCCTTGATGGTCGTCCAGCCGTCAGTCTCCAGCATGTCGATCCACGCGATCGCCCGGTCCATCGTGATGTCGCGGAGCCGCTGCACCGGCGCTTTGAAGCCCGGGCCGGTCCAGGCCACGAATCGATCGAGCCGCTTGCGGACGCCATCGACATACTTCGGCGTTGGTTTGCTGCGACGCGTGCCGACACCGTTTACCGCGAGTTGTCGCTCGAAGGCGTTGAGATGTGTGGCGATATCGGCCGCACCGTGCTCACGCCACTCCTCTTGTTCGGGATCGATGAGCCCGAGCCGGATCCTGTCTGCCCGCTCACGCTGGTCGAGCTCGAATCGAGTGGCGGCATTCTTGTCTGTAAAAGCCAGGCGCTGGCACCGTCGTCCATGCTCGTCGGTCCACGTGCAGAGGTATCGCGGCCGGCGTCCGGCTCGCTTGGCGTTGTCTCGTTCTCGTTGGGTGATACGGGGCATAGGGCATCTCCTGAAGCTGCATCATGGCCGATGCACGGCGGTGAACTCAAGGGGATTCGTGCTGATCGAGCAGGCGGTGCACGTCGCTCAGCTTCCAGCGGGTCAGGGGCCGGGTCCGACCCGGCATCCGCAAGCGGGTGGGTTCCAGCACGGCCGGTGAACGCCCATCGCTCTGGGCCATCCGCCAGACCTGGCGTTCGGAGACGGCGAGGAGATCGGCGACCTCACGGCAACGGAGCCATCGCTCTGATGAGGAGGCGCTTTGGGTGATGTCGTGATCGTGCTGATGGTGTTGCATGCGTATCTCCATTCGTTCGCAGGCTTGCGAACACTGTGTACAGAACGGTGCCGACGATGGCCCGTTTCCGGGTTCACGGTTTCGGTGGCTTGGTGGTCTTCGGCTTGGACTTTGACGCCAGCTTGCGCGCCTGGGCGATCAGCGAGTCCCACTGATCGGCGTTGAGGTCCTTCGCGGCCCGGAGCAGTTCGGGGGCCTTGGAGGCATTGGTCGCGTTGCTCGATGCGATCTGTCCCACATCGGTCTGTGCCTTGCCCCAGCCGGCGCGGAGGGTGGACTGGTCGATGCCGTACGCCTTGGCGATCCGCATGAGCAGGTCTTCGGACGGCGAGCGGCGGCCCTTCTCGATGTCGGTCAGGTGGGGCGGGGCGATGTCGAGCAGCTTGGCCATCTCGCGGAGCCCCTTGCCGAGCGTCTCGATCCGCTGCTCGCGGAGCAGTTCGCCGATGGGTTGTGAGGGTCGCTTGGCCATGAATGCTCCGCTCTGATCGCGTGTTCGCTTTCATGCTAACGGTCAGCCCGGCATCGATCAAGGCCGATTCCCGAAATTCTGTGACCGGGAGAGTCAGGTCACTACAGGTCGGCCATTCACGACCCGGACGCGATCAAGCGGCAGATCCGCGAGGACCCTTTCGGGTGCGGCCAGGAGCGGCACGAGCGACGGCCGGACCAATCGGCGCTGCTTCGGGAGCCGCAGTTCACGGCACCGGTAGACCATCGCGGCTCTCGACACCCCATAGGTCTCGCAGAGGAACGGGAGGATGCAGCGCCTCCATACCCAGACAGCCTCTATGCCGTCTCCCCGGAGCAGTTCGAGGCAGGACGGATCGAGGGAGTTGGACCGTGCTGCCTTACTGATCTTTCCGGGAAGCGTGCGAAGCGGCATCAGGAGAGCGGAAGCAAAGCGATCGGCCTCCCGCTCGATTGAGTCAGAGTTCCCGTCCCGAGGCAGTTCCGTATCGCTCAGTTCGCCAGCATGCGTGGCATGAAGCACCAGGTGGCCTAGCTCGTGAGCGCAGGTGAATCGGTATCTCGGTTCATGATCGAGAAGCCCTTCATGGATCAGGATCTCCCCGCTCAATGGACGGGCGAGACCAAGCACATCGGCTCCAAGTTCGTCATCGCCCACGATCCCAAACTGGTATCCGAGCGGTCGCTCGATCCAGTCGTCGATCGGGATCGGCAGAACAACCTCGTCCAAATTCAACCGATGGAGCACCTGGTCCAGCAGGGACGCAGCAGCGAGCTCAACGCGAGCATCTGCCGATCGCACAGAAAGGCGTAAGTGGGTGGTTGGGAACTCGGGGACGGTCATCGCATGCCTGTAAGCCTTGCTACTGCTGGATCGTGGGGGATAACGGGAACGGGGTTCAATACACGCTGAAGTTGCGCTACACAGAATCTATGAAACTTGCTGATTTTATGCACGAGCACGATTTGAGCCCAAGGCAGATGCGGTGGATGCTCGGCGTCAAGAGTCGAAGCACGGTATTGCGGTATCTGAGCGGAGAACGAATGCCGTCGCCGGAGCAGATGAGACGGATCCACCAGGTCACGGAGGGGCAGGTCACGCTCGCGGATTTTCTGGACCCAGCGCCGCCCAAGTGCGTCCGGATCGTGATTGATCGTCATGGCGAGCCGAGGCGGGTGTACCCATGGACGGAGCTTGAAACGACGAGGAGGGTCGTGGCCAATGACAACGGACCCGGTCGCCGTCCCCCCGAGCTGCGGTACTCGGATAGTTCGTCAGCGGACGCCCAGGAATCCTTGAGCCCTCCCGAGAAGCTTGGCCAACTTCCGGATTCCGATGATATGGAAGAGTGGCCATCGCGACCGTTGCACCGGGCGATCCGACTGCTTGAGCATCGTGTGCGTCGCACCCGGCGAGGAAAGTTCCTGCTCGATGGACGGATTTCAGATCCAAAACGGATTGTCGCTGCTGCGAACCGCATCTTGCGAGCGAGGGGCGAACCACCGATTCCATACCCCGGAGTTGATCCGCTATGACCTCTCGAAGCGATGTATCTGCGCAGCATTCCACCAGATCCTTGGAGGATGACTTGACTGATCCGTTGACGCGGAGTCGAGAGTCTGCGCGTCATGATGATGGTTCCGAATGCGACCGTCGAAGCTCAAACGGATACCCGGTTCAGCTCCTCACGATGACCGAGGCGGCCAGGATTCTGCGCGTTGCACCGTCCACACTCGAACGAGAAGTCGCGGACGGACATATCGGGTGCGTTCGGATCAGAAGACGGGTCCTGATCGCGTGCGATCAGCTCGACGGCTACATCAACCAACGCAGGAGCGAAGCATGTTCTACGAGAAAGTCTGGGCTCACGGAGCCTACTCCCTGGTCAAGAGACCAGACTCGCCACACTACTACATCACCTGGTGCCAACCCGGCACGGAACGATATAAGCGGCAAAGCACACGCACCGACGATCTCGAAGCAGCAAAGCACGAGCTCGTCGAGTTCGTACACCGGCGATCACGAGGAAGGCGCCCCGAGGGACCGGAGAGTATCTCGATTCAAGATGCTCTGAGTGACTATGTCGAGCACACGCTGCACGGGCGTCCAAGCCAGTACAAGTGCCGCCGCTGGCTCGACAACTGGTTCGTGTTTCTTGACAATGAGGGCATTCGCTTCATCGGAGATCTGACCCCCGATGCGCAGACTCGCTACATCGCTTGGCGGAAAGCGTCTGCGGCCGAAGCAGGGCGGACGCTCTCCAACGCAACGATCAACCGTGAGATGGATGTGGTCAAAGGGGCGATCTCGGCCTACTTCGAGCGAGGGTTTATCACGCGGAAGCCAGCCATTATCTCGCTTCCCAAACCACCCCCGCGGGATCGCTTCCTCACGGTCACAGAAGTGAACCGACTTCTGAATGCAGTGACGGCTCCGCATATCCGACGATTCATCGTGATCTCGCTTCAGACGCTCCAGAGACCTGCCGCTGTCCTGGGTCTGCACGCCAATCAGGTTGATCTGGAGCGGAACCGCATCGACTTTCTGCCTGCCGGATCGATTCAGACCAAGAAGCGGAGGCCGATCGTTCCGATCACCTCGACGCTCCGCCCAGAGCTCGAACGAGCAATCCAGGAATCGAGCACCGGTTTCTTGATCGAGTTCAAAGGGCTGCCGGTATCAAGCATCAAGACAGCATTCCGAAAGACCGTCAAGAGGGCGGGGCTCGTGGGAGTGTCTCCCTACACGCTCAGGCACACAGGGGCGACTCTTCTTGCCGGTGCTGGGGTCAGTCTCTGGGAGATAGGCGGAATGCTCGGACATACCCATCAGCGGACAACCGAGATCTATGCGAAGCACACGCCGGAGTACCTTGCGGGAGCGGCAAAGGGCCTCGATGACCTGTTCGGAGCGATGATGGCGTCGGAATCCGTGTGCGCCAGACGCGCGCCAGAGCCGATTTATCCACAGCAGTGGAAAACCCCGCAAAGCGAGGCGGCATAAGTGGTGGGCGATGACAGGCTCGAACTGCCGACCCTCTCGGTGTAAATGAGTTGAGTAATCGCCTTGAGGCTGCTACAGAAATACTGAAGTGCTCTCGGGCTTCTTGGGGCATCTCGGTTCATCGCCCCGCGAAGCTATGGCCTATGTCAAGTGCTGATAGTTGTGCGCAGATACTTGGGATCAGTATCGCCATGACTCGTGTCGGACAGGGAGCTCATTGAGCCGGTCGCGCGAATCCCGCCAACGAGGTAGCACTCCATCGAGAATCCCTATGAACCGCTCATTGTGGGTGGGTTCGATCAAATGCGCCAACTCATGCACGATGATGTACTCAAGGCATTCTGGCGGCTTCTTGGCTAGTTCAGTGTTTAGCCGAATCGTCCGGCTGGATGGCGTGCAGCTTCCCCACATGGTCTTCATTCGTCGAACGATGACTTTGTCGCAAACGACGCCCAACACCTTCTCCCATTTCTCGATCAGCTGGGGAATTTCTTGGCGAATCTGAGCACGGTACCAGCTTGCAAGGAGCTCTCGCTTTACCTTTTCGTCAGTATCCGGTCGCACGCGAAGGCATAGCGTTCGATGCGACAACTTCACCATCGGAGCGGTATCTGACTCTTCGATCTCCATCAAGTACCGTACTCCCCAGAGATAATGACTCTCACGATCGATGCAGAGGCGTGGTGCTTCGCGCTCTTGAGCAGTAAGTGCAGTCTGCTGGCGACGGATCCAGGGAAGCTTGGAGATCGCAAACGCACGCAATGTCTCTTGGCTTGTGCCTTCTGGAGCTGCGATGCGGACTCGCCCGGTCGGCGGGTGGACACTGAGATGAACATGCTTGATGTCCTTTCGGATGACATCAAGCTCGATGTCGTCCAAGACCAGTAATGCCGCCATCAATACTCTCCCTGGGCGGAGATGATGAGAAATATGCGCTCGACTTGCTCTTCATCGTTCCCGAGCAACGGATAAAGCGACTTCTTGATGGTGTTCTCTTTGCCCTTGTGGCCCCGCCAGTTGTCGGGTCGCACCTCACGCACAACCCGGTCAAGTTTCTGTGCCAGTTCGAGCACCTCTTGTTCGGATAGTTTTCCAGCAGGGTCGAGGTTGTTGTAAATCGCCCTGAGTCCTGCACTCCGGCGAAGTGGCTCGGGAGTTGCATCGTCGTGTCCGTCTTGCACTCTCTTAGCGAGTTCAGCGATTCGTTTGAGGTACTCCGTGTATTCGATTGCCTTGTTGCGTCGCTCCACAATCAGTTCGTCAAGCAATCGGGACATCGTCTCGAAGTATGCAGGGTCGTTGATCGACTCCTTCACGATCTTCTTGCGGACGTTGTTCTCGATTGTTTCCGCAACCGCGGTCTCGTTGCCTTTCAGCCCGCCGAGCTGGGATGCGATCGCATCCGCGATGCCAGTCTTGACGATCAGTTCCAAGAGCGGCATGTCATCAAACGGTGAGATTTTTCGAGGGGCATCCGCTTCGATGTAGGTATCAATCAGGTGCCGCATATCGGCCTCGTACGCCTTGAGGTCGATGCTTTCGCCGCTGGCCAGCCGAATCACATCCCGGATTTTTGCGAACTCCGTCACCGCAGCCTTGATCTCCTCGGCCTCGCTTGTGCTATAGCCAGCCGCGGCCATGTCGTCGCTGATTCCAGCGTACGACCGGACAAGGGTCGCAACCGACTTGTAGAGCTGTGCTCGGAGTGGTTCGCGTTCTTCCAGGTCGCTTGGGATCTCGGTGTTGCCGCAGAAGTAGCGGATGAAGTCCAGCTCGGCACGCGGAGGAGGGACGGGCTCGCAGAGCAGGTGTGCCGCTTCGATGGACTCATCCAGGCGCTCTTTGGCTTTCTTGAGCCTGTCTTTGATCATGACCTCGGGATCAGAGCCGCCTGCAGAATGATCGATCTCGGAGGTGTAGACCGCAATCGCGTTCTCCACCTTGGTGAAGAGATCCTTGTAATCAACGATGTATCCGAAGTCCTTGTCATCACCATCGAGACGGTTTGTCCTGCAGATCGCTTGGAACAGCCCGTGGTCTTGCATTGATTTGTCGATGTAGAGGAACGTGCAGGGCGGCGCATCGAAACCGGTCAGCAGCTTGTCGACCACAATCAACAGCCGCATCTGGGATGGCTGCTTCGAGAACTTTGCCTTCGCCTGGTCCTCGAAGGTCTCGGTCTTGGTCTTGCCGGGCTTGGCGACAACATCGGCGAGCAGGGCGCTGTAGGTGTTGTAGATGAACTGCTTGTCCGTATCGGTGTTTGCTCCCGTGTCTTCGGTGGTGATGTCTCCGGTCATCGGGTTATACGAGGTCACTACCGCGCACAGGCCTTTGAGGGACGTTTTCTGGAAGAGCTCGAAGTAGCGGCACGCCTCGTAGATACTCGATGCCACGAGGATCGCATTTCCCCGCTCCGATGAAAGCCGAGGCTTAACTGCAAAGTCGAAAATGATGTCGCTGACAACGCGGTCCATACGGGACTTGGAGCTGAGGACGCGCTGCATCGTGCCCCATTTCTTCTTCAGCTCGTCTCGCTGCCAGTCATTGAGACCACGCGTCTTGGCATCGAACCACGCATCAATCTGTTCTTCGGAGCCGAGTCGCTGATCGATGTCCCGGGCCTCGTAGACCAGATCGAGAATCACGCCGTCCTCTACTGCCTCCCCGAACTTGTATGTGTGGATGTACCCGCCAAACACTTCGAGGCTTGTCTCCTTATCCCGCTTGAGGAGTGGAGTTCCGGTAAAGCCAACGAACACAGCATTCGGCATGACCGCCTTCATCGCCTTGTGGAGACGGCCGCTCTGCGTGCGGTGGCACTCGTCCACAAATACGAAGACCTCCCCAACGGTCTTGGAGGGACGAGATTCAAGATCCGCGATGTACGCGTCAAACTCCTTGCCCTTCTTCCCGAACTTGTGGACCAACGAGCAGAGCAATCTGGGCGTGGCCTGTTCCAGCTTATGCACAAGCTCGCGGCCGCTTTTGGCTCGCTCGACCTTCTCGCCAGCGTCTGTAAACACTCGCTCGATCTGTTTGTCCAGCTCGTCCCGATCCGTAATGATCACAACGCGTGCATTGGGATTCTCTTGCAGGATCCAGCGAGCCAGCATCACCATCACGATGCTCTTCCCGCTCCCCTGCGTGTGCCAAATGATCCCGCCCTCACGACGCTGAACATGTTCCTGTGCCGCCTTGATGCCGAAATACTGGTGTACGCGGGGGAGCTTCTTGATGCCGCCGTCAAACAGCACGAAGTCGCGAATGATCTCGATCAGCCGGTCCTTCCGGCACATCTTGACCAGGTATTTGTCCAGCTTGGATTGGGTGTCATTCTCCTCATCTTCTTTCCAGGTCAGATAGTACTTCTCTTCGGTTCCGACGGTACCGTACCGCAATCCCTCAGTGTCATTCCCGGCGAGGACGAACTGGATCGTGCTGAAGAACCAAGCGTTGAACTCGGGTCGCTGGTTCGAGATGTTCTGGCGGATGCCGGTATTCACACTCGTCCGGCTCCGCTTCAGCTCAAGTACGCCGACGGCAATCCCGTTGACATACAGGACAATGTCGGGTCGTCGGTCATGACCGCCGACGAGCGTGACCTCCTCGGCGACCATGAAGCCGTTCGCTTCCGGATGTTCCCAGTCGATCAGTTCGACTGTCTCGGCATCCTCGCCAGCATCGGTCTTGACTTGCACGCCGTACCGGAGCATGTCGTAGACGGATCGGTTGTTCTCGTACAAGCCGCGTGTTGCGTTGTCGGCTTGTTCTTTGAGCAGGTAGATTGCTCTGTCAATCTGCTCCTGATCGCACCCCCGAGCCTTTAGCCATGACGACAGGTACTCCTCTTCGATATTGCTATTGCCTGCACGGTCGGTCCAGTTGCCGAGATACTCGTAGCCGAGCTCCTTCTCGAAAAGGTTCAACACTCGATTCTGTGTGAACCGTTCTGACTCACCAACTCCGGTCATCATTCAGCCTCCCGCTTGGAGTTCGTCGCGAAAAGCGTGTCGGTAATTGGGCCGCGGAAGAGCTCCTCGTTCAGGAATTGAAGCAGACGCTTAGCCTCCCGTTTATCCGCTGGGAACACGATGCGCCCTTGATGGACGCTCACAGTGACGTGGCATGTACGTGCTCTGGCTTGAATCTGCTGCGGGGTGTAGTCGTCTAGGACATTCTGAGCCTGCAGAAGTGCGAATCGCTTACGAAACCACTGGGAAGCGCCTATTGCCAGCGAGTCGATATCTTCCGGAGCGAGCTGGGGGTGAGCAAGGGCTGCTCGGATCTGTTCTTCGCTCGCCTCCGCAAACACATGGGCCAGAGAAATGAATGTGTTAGTGATTCGAAAGCTCTGAAAAAGGAGCCGCTGTTCATCAGGGATGTAGACCGCTGCGAGTTTCTGATCAAGTCGTAGCCCGGGATCGGGCGATCCTGTAAACGTGTCCTGTTGTAGAAGCATGAAGCGGCCAGCGCGGATGATGTTGCCGCGCGTAAAATTCTGAAAGATCACGAGCTCTTGGCCGCCAGCCGTTCTGGCAAACGCGGCCAGTCCTCGAACATCTGCAAGCGCGTCTTCGCCCCGGCCAAGTATTTCGCAGCTTGGGATCGTCGTACTGTCCTGATCTGTAAGCCACTCGGGCGGCTCAAAGTCAGCGATTTCGAAACACTCGCCGTCTTCCGGTGTATAGCCGGGATCGAACGGGACTGCTTCGTCGAGCGCCATAAACTGGTTCAACTGCTCTTCCCAATCGCCCGCAAGCTGCCGCTGAAGATCCTGATGCAGAACAATCCGACGGAGATGGCGTTCTGGTTCACGGCCAGTGACCGCAGCGAGCTTGAAGTTCCTAAGCACCACGGCCCCCAGTCTCTAAGTTAATCGTCTCGTTCAGTTCAACGACATCGATGGTCTGGCCGCGCTTCCTTAGCGCGTGTCGTGTGATAAGAGTCCGGCTAGTACCATCAGAGAGTCGCACGCCGTAAAAGTGATACCCCAGAAGCCCCATAACAGGATTGAAGTGGAAGGCTCCGGCGTGGGTGACCACTAGCACAATAATCACGAGGATGTACGAGCTCACCATCCAGTTCTTCTCGAAGTCCATGCTGTCGGCGGAGATGAACGGAAGCAGGTAGGCCAGTAAGAATGCCAAGACGTCCTTGTCGTTGCTCTCGAAATCATCAACCTTCAGGCCATCTTGCTTCTCATTGTTTTTAGCAGCGAACACTAAGACCAACCAGCACAAACCGACGAGAATGATTGCAGACGACACCCATGGTGCCCAGGTGGTCCACGGATCGCCCCGGGAATACTGTCTGATCGCCACAGCTCCGAGGATCGGCGAAAGCGATGTCGCGACGAGGAGGAAGCGTGCAAACCAGTTCAACATGCTGTTGCCTCCGCAGACTGCTCTTCCTTCACCGGCAGCCTGATCTTGCCGGTCAGCAGCTGCTGCATCATGCTCTGCTTGATCTGACGCGCCTTGGTGAGCCGTGATTCCAATGTAGTGATCTCGGCGTCCATGTCGGAAAGAACTGCAGCGATGGCCTGCTGTTCAGGAAAGTCTGGCATCGCAAGCTCGATCGCCTCGATGGTCTTAGCGTTGAGACTTGGCACACCAGATGCTTCGTTGTACCGACGCCACGGCACTAGACATGATCTGTAGTAAAGAAACTTGGCGTGATATCCGGGCCGGACTTCGGTATAGAAGAGTGTGTCGACAGTCCAAAAAGGAGTGTCCATGTACATGGGCTCGTCGATTGTGCCCTTTCGACCAATAAGCACCGAGGGTTGATCCCAAAGAAACGCGCTCGCGCGGCCGATTTGACCTCCACTAGCCAGAATTGGATAGGCACCATCAAGACACTGCACACCATGCTGGCTGCGGCCATGCCGTACAACCAGACCACTCCCGATGGGCTTAACTTTCCACTCCCGCTCAAACCCCGGCAGGCGTCGCTTGCCGGTGAGCAGCTCCTGCATCGCCCCGAGCTTGATCTGCCGCTTCTTGGCGATCAGCCGCTCAAGGGACTCGATGAGGCCTTCGGCGTCGGACAGCGCCTCGGCAATGATTCTCTGCTCATATTGATCAGCAGGTATGACTATCGTTTGCTGGTCCAGCCGCTTCCTTTGAATCCCTTTGGCAGTTGAGCCAGTGGCATCGGCTGCGATCAACCCTTGAAAAACCGACGAACGCATATAGTGGGCCAGGAAGTCTCGAAGAACCCAATCTACAGGTTTGATCAGTACAACACGTTGACTAAGAATATATTTCCTGTTGTCAGGCACTTGTGCCACATTGCCTAACGGAGCCTCCATCGTGAGCAAAATGTCGCCTTGCTCACAATCTCCATGCGTCATCCAGCTGTTGTAAAGGCTGGCACTACCAAAGTAAGCCTCCTTGCTTCGGTCAATACCGCCCATCTGGACGTTGTTCGCTGACAAGGCGAGGATGTCGCCTCCGCCCCAGCTCATCCCGAGTTTTCGCGGAGTCCGTCCGCGGAAATCGATATAAGTCCGAACGATGCTACCAAACGTGACTTCACGCCAGCTGGCCAAGGCAGGTGTTTCTGGAGCAGTCTTGGGTGGAGTCATCTGCATACAAACCCCATCAAATCCAGATGCTCGCGCACCCGATGCTCGACTTCTTTTAGATCCAGATGGATCTGAGGCAGTGTTCGCTTGTACCGCTCTGCGATCTCTGTGACCCGCGTCACGAGCGCTGAAGTCACACGATCCACTTCGGCCGCAATCGCCAGCTCAAGCGTCGTCAGCCACTTGGCTTCGACCACAAGTGCCTTGATCTCGTCCTTGCTCAGATCCGGATACTTGGTGCGCGCCGCTGCGTCGAGCGCGGCCTCGGCTTCGCGGATCTCTTTGGCGAGCGTTGACTTCCGATCAGACAGCGCCACCCAGCGCTTCAGAACATCCCGCTCGTCCTCCGCGTCCGCGTCGCCCTTGATCTCCTTGAGCCGGGCGTTCACGGCTCCCTTGTTGATCTTGTCGAACTCGGCGAACGCGCCGTCCTCGCCGCCGTGCTCCTCTTCGAGCTCGGCGAGCTCCGCCTCCGTCGCCTCTTGTTCGGCCACAAGCTTCTCGATGGCGTGCTGCTCGGCCTGGAAGTAGCTTGCGATGATGAGCGCCTTCGGCACGAGATCGCACTCCCACCCGACTTCCTTCTGCTGTCCCTTCTTCTTACCGCTCTTGACCGTCTCGAAGACGGGCTCGGGCTTGGCGACCCAGCCCTCGGCGGCGATCGTGTAGCAGTCGTCCTGCATCGACGCGGCCCATTGGTCCATCAGGATCTGATAGACCGCATAGGCATCGATGAGCGGCTGGCCCCAGTAGTGCGCGAGCAGCCCCTCGGACAGCTCGTGGATGACATCCTTCGGCTGGTGCCCGGGCGTCAGTGACTTCAGCGAGTTGGTGACGCTCCTGCTCCACTCATCGAAGTGAGCCGACATCTTCGCCAGGAACGCTTCGAACTCCGGATGCTGGTGGATGACGCTGCGCACCTCGGACGGTTCGGCGGCGAGATCGGCATAGCCGGGACGGTTCGCCGTGAAGAGCGAGGCTCGGATCGATGGGAACACATCCCAGTAGCGAGACAAGTCGTCGATGTCCCGCTCGGGAATACCGCCCTTCAGGTGTGCCTCGATGTCCTGCAGGTCCTCGGGCTCCGAGGCGTCGATGTACCGCGGGATGTTGAGGTTGAAGCCGTTGCGCTCGATCTCATCCATCGGCACCATGCGGGCGTACTTCTCGATGTCCTGGAGCTTGTCGAATGCGTCCACGATGCGGTGGATGTCACGTGAGCGAAGGCGATTTTTGGGGCCGTCTTTCTCAAAGCCCTTGCTTGCGTCGATCATGTAGACGCCCTTGCGGGCCTTCGCATCTCGCTTGTCGACGACCACAATGCACGCGGGGATGCCGGTGCCGTAGAAGAGGTTTGCGGGCAGCCCGATGATGCCCTTGATGTAGCCTCGGCGCAGGAGGTTCTTTCGGATCTCGCCCTCCGCGTTGCCGCGAAACAGCACGCCGTGAGGGAGGATGCAACATCCTCGGCCCGTCGATTTGAGGGACCGGATGATGTGGAGCAGGTAGGCATAGTCGCCCTGTTTGTTCGGCGGTGTACCGAATCCGTCGAACCGCTTGTGCGGGTCGTTCTCGGGGTCGAGACCGGTAGACCATCGCTTGTCGGAGAACGGCGGATTTGCCACCACGTAGTCGAACACCTTGAGGGTGTCGTTGTCCATGAACTTGGGATCCGCGAGTGTGTTGCCCTGAACGATCTCCGCGTTCGGGCAGTCATGCAGGATCATGTTCATACGGGCCAGACTGCTGGTGGCTGCGTCTTTTTCCTGCCCGTAGAGCGAGATGTCTGATGTCGCTTCGCCACCGATCTTGAGCAGCAAGGACCCGGAGCCGCATGTGGGGTCGTATACCGTGGTCAGGTTTGTCGTCTTGTCCTTGGCGATGCCGAGGATCTTGGCCATGATCCGGCTGACTTCTGCGGGTGTGTAGAACTGCCCCTTGCTCTTGCCACTCTCGGTGGCGAAGTGGCGCATGAGGTACTCGTACGCGTCGCCCAGGATGTCATCGCCATCAGCGCGGTTCTTGGAGAAGTCGAGGGCGGGATTCTCGAAGATGGCGATCAGATTGGTGAGCCGATCGACCATCTCTTTGCCGCTGCCCAGCTTCGAGGGGTCGTTGAAGTCAGGAAAGTCGGAGAGGTTGTTGGCCTTTGCGATCGGCTTGAGGATCAGCTTGTTGATGTCGTCGCCGATACCGGCCTTGCCCTTGAGGGCCACCATGTCGGAGAAGGTCGACCCCTTCGGCACCGTGATCGCTGCATAGGGCTGGTCGGCGTACTTATCGCTGATGTATTTAACGAAGAGCAGGACAAGGACATAGTCCTTGTATTGGCTGGCATCCATGCCGCCACGCAGCTCGTCGCAGCTTGACCAGAGTGATGAGTAGAGTTCGGATTTTCTCAGTGCCATTCTGCGGTTCGATTCCCGTGTTGTTGTCGCCTCGGCGTGGTGTCTGATGTGGTCAGATACGTCATACCACAGTCCCATCGACCGGGTAAAGAGTCAGTGTGCGCGGTATTGTACGGTGCAGCGTTGAGAGTGCTTCATTACAACGAAGATGCTCAAGCATCATGAGATTGTGATCTGAGAAATCGCTCATCACTGTGCCCCTCTCAGGCTTGACTCGGCGTCCGCGAGGCTCGCGATCACGGTGTCAAACGGTGGGGCGTCGCCGAAGACCATCTCCTCGGCCATCTGGTCGTAGTCGGGGCGGATCGCCTTGATTGTCGCCTCGCCCGGCACAAGTCGGAGCGTCGCGGGCACTGCCAAGTCGTAACGATCCGAGGTGCGGCGGTAGAAGGTCGTCTTGTGCTTGACCACATCAGCAAGTAGGTCGAGATCGGCCAATGCCGACCGGCCGAGCTCGTGCCCAAGTAAGAGATGCAGGTCGTAGTAATGGCGGGCCGGTTTGGTGGACGCGGCCTTGTCCGGGTCCTTCTGGGCCAGTGTGTGGAGGAAGGTGGCTTTCTCCCAGAACGTCCGCTCGGCAGTGATGACCTTGACCGTGTGCTCGGGGTTGGTGAACTGATCCGGGAAATGATCCGCGGCGTACGGGCGGATGGGCCGGTCGACAGCGGGCCAGGTGTCCCCGCGGGCTCCAAGCTCCAGCAGCACCATCCGCTTGAGATAGGGCGGGGGGTCCTCGTTGGTGGGGTAGTGGAACTCGATGGTCGTGTTGTCGAGATTGGAGACATCGACCTCGATCGACCAGTCCCCGGCGTCCCCGATCATCTCCTCGAATCGCGCACTCAGCGCGGGCGCAAGGGTGTCCCCGACATACCCGGCCGCTTCGGCCTTGAGCTCGTCGATGAGCCGGTCGCGTGCTTTGTTTGAGAGACCGTCCGCTGAGGGATCTCGATCTCCGGTGAACCCGAGGGCCTCGCGGTCGATGACCAGATCGATGTCCTCCGACATTCGATCGATCACTCCAAACGCTTTGGACAGGGAAGTCCCGCCCTTGAAGTAGAGCGGGGCCGGGAGGTTGTCCAGGTTGTAGAGGTGCCGGAGCACCCAGCACACCCAGAAGTCCTTCTCGATGATCTGGACGCTCACGCCTTTGGCGTCGGCCGCCGCCCGGAAGAGGTCGGATCGATCACCGGGCTGGAGGCGGGCGACGTTATCCATGCGGGACGGCTTCTCTGAACTCGGCGGGGTCCGCGGCGATGCGACGGGCGATCTTGGCGACACTCTCAGAACGGTAACGCGCCTTGCGTGTCAGGTCGCGGAGCTCCTTCGGGGAAAGCGAGGACCGGAGGAGGGTGAGCTCGCGATCGTCGGGGTCGGACCCGAACAAACCGATCGCCTGGAGGACCTGCCCAACCTTGGAGTCGGTCTCGGGCATCTTCCTGGGCGAGGTGTGCTTGAGGCGGAAGGTTCGGCTGCCCACCTTGACTGTTCGGCTGCGGCCCGAGGTCAGGTAGACGGGTTTGGCGGGGATCTGGGTGGAGAGCCCGAGCCGGTTGGCGGTGACCGCCGGGGAGGGGGCGACGGTGCTCCCGGTCTGACGGCCGAGGGCATCGGCGACCTTGTCGGCGTCCGGCGGGACAGGAATTCCGAGTGACTTGTTGGTGCGGGCCAGGTGGTAGAGCCCCCGGCCGACGCGGCTGAGCGTGCCGTTGCGGACCAGCCGGGCGAGGGCCTGATCGACGGCGTCGCGGCTGGCCAGATCCAGAAAATCCTTGGGTGTGACCACGGCGCCATCTCCGCCATGACGGCGGCGGATGCGGCTGAGGATCTGGTCCTGTGTGGTCTTCATGGCGTACTCCTACTGTCAGATAATCGTATCATTTTTTCTGACACTTGTCAATCGGATTTTCAGCCTCGATTATTCACCGGCAATGGTCTGTGGCTTTGGCCAATCGCGCTTTGTTCGGGTCTGGTGGGGACGGCTATTTGACCCACCGAAGCAGCGATGCCGATAGAATCGTGCTGCACGGCGGAGGGACGCCGCATTTGGCGTCCGGGGCTGGCTCGCCAGCCCCCTAACCCCGCTTAGGGAAGACGTCTGAATCTTCAATCAGGTTCGGATCAGAGAGCTGGATCTGGGTCCACGATCCCGGCTTTGGGCCGTCCGGGCATAGATCGCGATTGTGGATTCGGGGGTTCAGAGAGCGCGTCGATCGGGCACGGTGGATCCGAGATCGAGTCGGTCCGTGGGGCTGATCTTGGAGACAGTCGGAAGGCGGGTCCCGGTTGCAGGCAGGATCGGCCCAAGCCGAGGCAGCCCCAGGTGCCGGGCCGGGTCGTCAGCTTGGGTGTCGGGGCACTCACGGGGATCGACTCAGCGATCTCGGCCGCTGGCTCCGAGGCCGGCGAACAGATCCGCCTGCGTGTCGCGACCACGGACAAAAACCACCGGCGGACCTTCAAGAACGAGCGATCGCTTCCCGGTCCGAACGGTCATTCCGTGGTAGAACCCCGATGGGTCCTGGCGGGCGGCCTCGGGGTCCCGGGTCTTCTCGGGGTAGGTGGTGGGCCTCCCCTCGAAGACCGTCGGGTCGGTGAGCCGGTAGGCTTCGGCGACGGTCTGGCCGGACCGGCCGGTGATCCCGGTGCAGACCCAGAGCCCGTTCCGGAACTTGAACGGTCGTCGGAGGGGTTGGCCCATGCCGATCCGGTCGGCGCTGTAGGAGCCGACGATGTCGCCTTCGCCGGCCTCAACATTTTGTTCGGTGTCCCATCGCCCGAAGGCCAGCCGGGCGGGGTCGACCCGGTGGATCTCGGGCCGGCGTGCCGGACCGCTCATCGACCGGTCCTCCCACCCTTGGCGAGCACGCTTGTGGTCGTGACACGATTCTGTTTCGACGGCTTCTCCGGATTGCTGTCTCCGCTCACCGCTTCGATGATGACCGCGGCTGTCTTCTGGATGCGGTCCATCGACCCCGCCAGCGTCTCCGCGTCGCCCTGGTAGAGGCGGATGTAGTCGGCTGACGCGGTCCCGGTGTCGAGCCCGATTGAGAGCCCGACCACGAAGGCCACGGCCTCGGCTTCGGTCTCGCGGACCACCTTCGGCGGGCGTTCGGTGCCCTCGATCTGGTGCAGCAGTTCGTGAGCCCATTCGTGGACGATGGTGGAGAACCGCTCCGCGGGATCCTGACCAGGCCGGATCAGGATCCGACCGCCGGTGGAAACACCCTCGGCCCCTGCGAGGTCCTCCGAATCCTCGAGCGTGATGCCCGAAGACCGGATCGCCGTTTCCAGGCGGTCGAGTGCCTCGCCGGGATCGCCGCCGACCCTGGCGGGCTCGGGCAGCGGGTCGCCTTCGGTCTGAGCGATGTCGAACACATGAACGGCCCGGAACCGGAGCCGGGGACGGTCTTGACTATCTGGTTTGTCTTCCTCCTCTTTGGATTTGAGGAGCATGGGGGCGATGATGAGGAGGCCCTTCTCGCCCTTCTTGACCGTGCGTCCGAGGGACTTCCAGGTGTGGAATCCCGCGACGCGGGTGGCGTCTGGTCGCTGGGCCATGATGAGCATGATGTTCCCGAAGCTGTACTTGTGGAACCGGCTC
>Ga0207881_1000399_pt1 | contig 19190 bp, 22 predicted proteins | sample MalvirmetagMSP97_FD_184227 | JGI IMG/M metagenome (GOLD analysis project Ga0207881, IMG submission 184227) | Marine viral communities from the Deep Pacific Ocean - MSP-97 (SPAdes) | ecosystem: Environmental > Aquatic > Marine > Oceanic | place: Pacific Ocean | collected 2011-05-03 | reverse complement strand
GTACAGGTGGCCGTCCTGGCGAGCGCATCACCGCTCGCCCGGTCAATGCTGCGGCCCAATCCGGCACTCGTCCCATCAAAACCCCTTTTCCCCTTGGGGTGTTGCGTCGACCGCTTGAACCTGGTCAGTACACCTCGATCGCGTTCGCGGAAACGCTTGTGCTCGAGGGCATTGCGGCATCGATCGGAAGCGTCGGGGATGCCTACGACAATGCATTGGCAGAGAGCACAATTGGACTATTCAAGACCGAAGCGGTCTCCAAGCGGAGCCCGTTCCTGAGCGGCCCGATGAAGACGATCGACGACGTCGAATTCGCCACGATGGGGTGGGTCGACTGGTTCAACCAACGCCGACTCCACAGCACCCTCGACTACCTCACGCCAGACGAATTCGAGGAGGTCTACTACAGTCAAGAATCGGCACTCCACCCGGAGATGTTGCAAGCGTAGGAGCGGCAAGAAACCCGGGACGGTTCAGACATCTGCACTGACCGGAGGGGTTCTGGACCCGAGCATCCTCGTCGCCACATCCGGGTTGATCGGCCTCCTCGTCGCGATTTTCATCGAGACGGATCTGCTCGTCGGATTCTTCCTCCCCGGTGACTCCCTCCTCTTCACCGCCGAAGTTCTGGTCGCCCAGACCGATCCCTTCGTTCCACTGTGGGTGATCCTGCTGTCCGTACCGATCGCGGCCGCGCTCGGTGATCAATGCGGATATCTGATCGGGCGCGCCGCCGGCCCGGCAGTCTTCGATCGCCCCGACGCGAAACGCCTCGGCCCCGCCCAACTCGCCCGGGCACAGGTGTTCTTCGACAAATACGGCGCTCGTACCGTCGTTCTCGCCCGGTTCGTACCAGCTCATCCGCACGCTCGCTCCCGTCATGGCGGGGGACGCAGGGATGAAGTACCGAACGTCCTCGTCTAACAACCTCGCACCGTGCGCGCTTACGGGTATGACTTGTTGGCATTCTGCCGCTTGCTCGACGCCGAGGAGACCGATCTCGACGATGTATCAGTGGAGACCGTTCTGAAATTCACAACCCTGTATCGGGGACCGAGGGCGGGATCTCACCAGCACAGTTAATCCCTGGTCGCGGTGTCCAACCGGGTAAGCGCTGCGTTGAATGCGTCCGGCTCCTCCATGTTGATCATGTGTCCGATCAACGGCAGAGTCACCATCTCGTGCAATCTGCCATGTTGCCGCAGCCGCTCTGCCAGTTCTAGAGAATGAACTTCAGGTGTCAACTTGTCGGCAGTGCCGACAAGCACTGTCGTCGGCACTGCTAATAGGTCAATCCCTGCGCTCACGTCGATGGTGGCTAGGACCTTGCCCCACCCCCCCCTTACAGTCGGCGGGCACCGCAACACGATGTCGGAACACTCGGCGACCACATCGACCGGAGCGAGGGGACCCATCGTGCCGTACTTCACAAGTCGCCGGGTGAGTCGCGTGTTGGCCATCTCCGGCCCCGCCAACGCAAGACTCAAGGCGAACACGCGCTTGAGTGAGGCGGAGAATCGCCGTGGCGACCTGATCAGGATTGACTTGCTGACCACTTCGGATGGACCCGTGCTGGCCAAAACGGCGGCGCGGGAAAGGGCGGCCACCGAGTCGGGGTGTCCCGCCGCCCAGCCCATGATGGACATACCGCCCATACTGTGCCCGACGACCATCGCCTTGCGAGGTAAGGTGACAACGGCGCGCAGAACCGCCTCCAAATCGTCGGCGAGGACCGAGGACGACAACGGCGCTTGCCCCCGATCGCTCCAACCATGCCCACGCTGGTCGTACACCACCACACGGTGGGTCTTGGCGAAGTAGTCGATTTGTGGCCGCCAGAATCGGCCTTGGCATGCCCACCCGTGGCTGAACACCAGCAGAGGCGCGTCATCGTCGAGTCCGAACTCTTCGACGAACAGCCTCGTCCCGTCGCCGGAGAGTACCTCCCTGGTTCGTCGAGAAACATCGACCCCTGCTGCTGTGTCAGAGATCATCGAAACTCATGGTCACGGCGTCGGTGCGCGGTAGCGCTTGGCAGGAAAGGCGTTCGCCGTCCTCGATATCTTCATCGACCAGGATGTTGTTCCGTACCATGTCGACCTCGCCTTCGATCAGCTTGCACACACAGGCACTGCACGCTCCCTCGCGGCACGAGTACGGAGCGTTGTATCCCTGCGACAACAGCACATCGAGCAGCGGCGTGTTACGCGGCCACTGCGTGGTTATGCACTCGCCGTTTAGGTAGACCGTCGCCGTAGCCACTCCCTCAGCGTCGCTGAGTCGCCGCAGTGTGGCGTTGTCGAACGGGTCACCTGAGAGAGACTGGAACACCTCTCGATGCACAACCGAATGAGCCACTCCACACGCGGTGGCAGACCTTTCCACCAGGTCCATGAAGAGGGCGGGGCCGCAGGTAAAGATCTCCGACCCCTTGTGGCCACGGATGCGCTTCTCTACAGCTTCGGACGTTGGGATCCCCTTCTCGGACTCGAGCCAGTCGACCAACGTGAACCGCTCGGGGAACTCGGAGCTGATCTGCTGGAGCTGCCGCGCGTACATGATCGAATCGGCGTCACGGTTCGCGTAGAACAGCACGACTTCCCCTCCGCCCGATACCAGTGCCGACTTTACCAGCGACAGGACCGGCGTGATGCCACTGCCGCCGGCGAAGAACAGCATGTCGACGTCCAGGTTCTTCGCGGTGAACTGCCCCGATGGGGGGAGTGCAGTGACCTGCATACCAACGGAAATGTTGTCACACAACCAATTCGACGCGTACCCACCGTCCGTACGCTTGACCCCGATCTCGAGACGGAAATCATCGACGTGAGGAGAACTGCTCAGCGAATAGCATCGTGCGACATGACCGGTCTGGTCGGACGGGATCTTGAGAGTGATGAATTGCCCGGGTTGGTGTTTGAAATCGTCGACGATCTCGTCCGGCACCTCGAAGGAGATCGTGATGGAGTCCTTGGTCTCTTGCACGACCTCCGACACTGTGAGAGTCCGCGCGCGCGAGGTGGTCTTGGGGCGCGCCTCCTGCTCGACGCTCATTTGAGGATTCCCCGCTTGTGCGCCCACGCGTAGCCCATACGCGTCACCGGCGCAGCCGCGTCCTGGTAGCGCGGACCTATAACGCGTGCGATGAAGTCGAATCCCCGTGCGTCTGCGCCGATCAAGACGCGGGGCTTTTTCTTGTCCACGCCCTTGAGGATCGTGGACGCTGCCTTGTCGGGGGTCGTTCGTGCGATCTTGTCGAACACCGAGGCGATAGTGCTCGTATCCGCTCCCATGGCGGATACGCCCCTGGCGTGGTTGACGATGTTGGTCTTCACGCCACCGGGGTGAACGCACGTCACGGTGACCGGGTACCGGCTGATCTTCATCTCCTGGCGAAGTGCTTCGGTGAAACCACGGACACCGAACTTCGATGCGTTGTACGCGCTTTGGCTGGGGATACCGACCAGCCCGAAGACGCTGGAGGTGTTAATCAGATTGCCATCACCCGAGGAAATCAGGTGCGGAAGGAATGCTTTCGACCCGTTGACGACACCACCGAAGTTGATACCCATTAACCAATCGAAATCTTCCCAGGACATATCAATGACGTCGGCACCGAGTGCGACGCCCGCATTGTTGAACACCATGTTGATCTGCCGGAAGGAGGACTGGATGCCATCCGCGTAGTCCTGGACCGCCGAGCGATCCGCAACGTCTAGCACGGAGGTCTCAACCGTCGCCCCATGCACCGTACGGCAGATGTCGGCCGTTTCCTTGAGGTGCATCTCGTCGATGTCGGACAATGCAAGGCTGGCACCGCGTCCTGCCAGCTGGAGGGCAAGTGATCTGCCGATCCCGGAGGCGGCCCCGGTGACGACCGCGACTTTCGTCGCGTAGTCGCGCGATATCGCACTACTCACTGTTGTGTACTCGCTTCGCTTCGTCGATGTGTTCAGTAGGGGTCTGTCAGGCGATTTCATAGTCAGCGGGCTCGAAGTCCTTGGTGGCGCGCCAGTACTGCCATGTAAACCCTGGCCAAACCGTGCGGTTGACACCGTGCGAGTCGAGGTACCAACTGGTGCATCCACCCTTGGTCCATACGCCCTTGGCGAGTTTTTGCTGAATGTCTTTGTTGAAATGTTCTTGAATCTCGGGCCGCACGTCGATGCGCTGCGCACCGCGACTCGCCACAGCGTCAATGGCCTTCATGATGTACTTGATCTGTTGTTCGATCATGAACACGACCGAATTGTGTCCCAGTCCGGTGTTGGGTCCGAGGAGGAAAAACAGGTTGGGGAAGCCCTCGGTTGCGATGCCGAGATGGGTGTTGATGCCCGTCTGGTGCCAGTGCGTCGGCAGGTCATCGCCCCGCGCGCCCTTGAGCTTGAGCTGATCGAACCCGTCGGTGACATGGAATCCGGTGGCATAAATGATCACGTCCGCGGGATGTGATACGCCTTCGGACGTGACGATCGAGTCTGCGGTGACCTTGTCGATCCGGTCGGTGACCACCGTCGTGTTGGTCGCGGCGAGTGTGGGATAATAGTCGTTCGACCCCAGGATTCGCTTGCAACCGATGCGGTAGGACGGCACAAGCTTCTTGCGGAGCGCTGGATCGCTGATGGAACGCTCAATGTTCCATTTCGCAACCTTCTCGATTGGACGCATCAGATTGGAATGGCCGTTGAGACCCACAGCCAGGCTCTCGGCGCCCCAATACGCGGACCACCGCGCAAGGCGTCGAGTAACCGGGACCTTACTGAGCAGCGTGCGGACAGCGTGAGGTACCGCGAAATTTTTGCGTGGCAGCACCCAGGCCGGGGTCCGCTGGAACACCGTGAGCGTGTCGGCTTCCTTCTGCACGAAGGGCAAGAACTGGATCGCGCTGGCACCGGTGCCGATGACCGCCACCCGCTTTCCCGCGAGGTTCACAGAGTGGTCCCACTCCGCGGAGTGGAACGCCTGGCCAGCGAAGTTCTCGATCCCTGGGATGTCTGGAAAATTCGGGATGTGCAGGGCACCTACGCCGGACACGAGATACTGCGCGATGTACTCGCGACCTGACTCGGTAAAAAGATGCCACCGCGATTCCGACTCGCTCCAGTAACCCGAGACAAGCTTTTGTCCGAAATGGATCTTTTGCGTGACGCCTCGCTTGTCGGAGATGTCCTTCAAGTACTGCTCTATCTCGGGCTGCGGCGACCAAACCTTCGACCAGCTACCGCGGCTCTCGAACGAGTAGGAATACATTAGGGACGGGACGTCGCATGCGCAGCCCGGATAGGTGTTGTCGCGCCACGTGCCGCCCACGGAGTCGGCTTTCTCCAAGACTATGAAATCGCTGTTACCTCTGCGGCGAAGCTGTACGGCCATGCCAAGTCCGGAGAAGCCGCTGCCAACAATTAGGATCTTCGTGGTAATCGGCGCGGCGGTACCCGGTCCCGACGACGTGGCGGTGCGTGGAGAGCGCTTGGTGGAAGACGTCATTGTGTATCGATACTCCTGATGATGGTTGCTGAGGCGCGGTCAATTCGCCCCGTTCCGTTGGGTCGTCGATATCGACGCGCTACGGCTGAGGTGCAAGCAGACGAATCTGCCCGGAGCCCCGTGGGACGACGCGAGCGCGCGGAATTGGTCGGTGGGGGCCGCGCGATGCGACCGACCCGTCACCGAAGATCGTCGGGAAGGCTACGCGTGGCGCGCCACATCGCCATCGTGAACTTGCCTTCCATCATCCCGGCCTCATGGAAGAAGCGGATCATCGGCTCGGACATGAACTGCAGGTTGGTGCCGTAGTTCGGGCTGGTTTGCTGCGCCCAAATGCCACGCACCCGGTTGATGCCGACAGCGGGGTACACCCTCGGGTTAATCAGCAAAGGGTACGCAAGGTTGGCGATGACCGCGAGCGTGCCGCGATGCCACGCTCGGGAGATGCGGCCACGACGCTGCATTCCCTCGACCATCTCCAAGCGAGCAAAAGTGATGTGGCGCGCTTCCTCAAGCACATGGATCTTCATGAGCTGCCGCAGGTGAGGCTGCATTTCAGGATCATTCATACCCTCACGCTGCGCCCGGTCGAGAATTTCTTCGATCAGAAGGGTCGCGCCGGACACGGACGGGCCAAGGGGGACAAAGTGCAGGATCTTGGCGAAACTGAGCATACCCTTGGGCAATTTGTATGGCGCGACGCCCGTTTTGTTGATCAGACGGGCGAACATCGTCGAGTGGCGTGACTCATCGCCAATCTCCGTAAGGGCGAAGAGGGACCGCTGATCGGTGAGTGCTCCTTTTGCCGCCATCCGCAGGAGGGCAGAACTCAGAAGGTTCTCGGCGTATATGCCGAAACTGAGGATGCTTACGATCTCATGCCGACCAAGTTCGAATTTCTGTTCATCGCTCATCTTGTCCCACAACTTCGAGCCGTAAAGCGACACGCGGTGTTCAGGCAAGAAGCGCTTACCGTCCTCCCATGGGGAATCCCAATCGATATCGATATCGGCGTCGTAAAACTTCTCGGCCGACGAACGCAACAACCGACCGGCCGATCGTTGCATGTCTACCGGCTTGCGCCCGTTGACGCGCGAGAGTCCCTCGGTCGAGATGTCGGACTTGGTTTCGACATCCTGAATCGTCATCCAAAAACCTCCGTGTAGTCGGGCCGGGCTTGAGTTTCGAATGGAGCCTGTTACTCCAGGTACCCGATACTGCTAGTATTATCAGCGACCGACCAATTGTCAACGATTGATGAAGAAAGTTGGGTACCAGTGTCCGATCAGCACGATCTCGACTACTCTGGCCAGGCCACCCTGGTGTGCCGAGGCAGAGAGATTCCTGTCGAGGTGACAATCAAGGGCTATTTTCAGCCCCTCAACGGCCTGTACACCTGGTACGGCCGAATCAGCAAGAATGACGAACTCGCAGCGCTACTGGAGGGCAAGCGGACGATGGCGGTCTTTACGACGCCCGAAGGACGCGCCGAATGCGTTGTGGGTGACGTCGATTTCTGGGGTCGCTACCGCGTGTACGGCAAGAGTCGACCTCCATATCACGTCCCCACCACCCTTGAGGAAGTGGAGTGATGGCCGATAGCGAAACATCACAGCTACAGATCAATCGGCCCGGTAGGAGCGTCGTGACAGATCAGTCGAGCTCGATTGCAGGTGTTTCAGACTCGTCCCCCGTTCACGCCGACCCGGTGTTGGCGGGTTGGACGGCAGGTATGACTGCAAGTCTGCCCGAAGGTACGAAGTTGCCACCGCACTCGGTTCGTTGCCTGGGGTGTGGTCCGGACAATCCGCACGGACATCATCTTGATGTACACCGCGATGGCGAACGCGTGATCGCTGTGCATACCTTCGACGAACGTCACGTAGGAGCACCCGGTATCGCACACGGTGGCGCTGTCGCCACCGTGTTCGACGACCTGTTCGGCTTCCTCCTCTTCATCGTCGGCGAGCTGGCCGTCACCCGGTCGTTGCAGGTCGATTACCTTGCACCCGTGCGGCTCGACACTCCGTACTCGGTCACCGCGAACCTCGACCGACGTGAAGGCCGTCGGCTGTACGTCACCGCGCAGCTGCACGCGCAGGGTGGGCGCGACATCGCCACGGCGACAGCCGTGTTCGTGACGGTTCCAGTCGAGCACTTCACGCGGGCATCCGAGCCGCACTGATCGCGGTGGCAAGCAGCGCCCCGATCTGCGACGACACTCCCCTGATCCTGGTCCACAACACACCGGGATCAGACGCCGTACGGCACGCCTCACGCCGTGCCGCAGCATCGCCATGTCGGCGATGGAATCCGCTCCGACGACCAATCCTGGACCAGGGATCGATCTTTCGGCCGGCGTTGGCACCGGCGTCGGTCGGTGGTGACATCAGGTGCTGATCAGCGAGGGTGAGCAGGCCCGACCTTTGCGCCAGTGCCATGACCGGGACCAATCCCGGCGACGGACATGAGGTTGGGGTCGTCGAAGCGTGCGACGGCGACAGGTCGGGTGTGAGATAGTTGCATCTGCGAGATGCACTTCGTGTGTGATTAAAATTCGCTCTATGAGAGAAGTCTAATTCTTCACCACGACAGGGAATTTCGTGTGTACAACTCGCGCTGAGTTCTCACCTGATCGGTGCATCCAGGGTTTTATATTGCGTTGGTGGAGAGGACAATTGGTCTATGCAAGACCGAAGCCGTCCGTGACCCCCGTTCAAGCATTGACCGCTTGACCAGCGTCGGCGATGTCGGCCGCTCACCGCGACTGGGGTGCACTGGTATGTTGCCAGTCGTCTCAATGCACCGACTCGTCCGTTGACCGCTACTCTATCAGATCTGCGTGATACTCTTCGGACTGTGGAGTTATCATCAGTCTTCGGGTCCGTTCCGCAGTCGATTCAGCGGCGGGTCGCGGACGCCAGAACTACGCGTTGGGATTCGCACCGGGTGGAGGCACGGGCTAGGATTGTAGACGCAGCAATTCGAGCCATCGAGCGTCACGGTGTCGCTGCGAGCATGGAAGATATCGCGACTGAAGCTAACGCCTCGAAGCCGAAACTGTACCGACATTTTAAAGATCGGGCAGACTTGCATGGCGCAATCGCTCACAAATTCGGTTCGTTGATCTGGGCTTCTGCCGAGCGGACAGTACTGCAAGCGAAAACGTCAACGCCCATCATTGTCTTTTTGCGCGAAGCGATAGAAGAGTACGTCGTTTTAGTCGACAAATACCCGTCAGTTTTTACTTTTTTGATTCAGAACCAGTTGTTTCAGTTCTCTGGGTCCGGTAGAGGTGGTGCGGCAGAAGAATTGCGAACCATTTCTATGATCATAGCGGAGCAATTCGAGCGACGCTTAGAGGACCTTAAGATGGATACCTCGACGGTTCAGCTGGCCGTAAGCTCGATCTTGGGTTCTGGACTTTCGGCCACGGGGTGGTGGCTTGAACAAGGCCGCGAGGAGGGTGTCGCCCGAGCAGTCATTGTGGATCACTTAGTCGAGACAACATGGGCAATAATTGCCGGTTCGGCTGAGCTTGTGGGGGTATCGATCGATCGGCGGCGCGTTTTCGATGATCCCGACTTCATGATTCGTTGCGTTGATCTATCCGATTACCGAAGGTGACCCTCAGGCGCAGTTCGACCGGACCGCCCGCACGGGCGGGTATGGCGGCGGCGTGGGATTGAACTCCTTGCGCAAGAGAAACAGATCAGACCGCTTGGGTGGCTGGAATCGGGTCCGCAAACCGTTGACGATCGCTAAAATTGGAGTGCTCTCCTTGCCTGTAGGGATGCTTGGCCCCGTACCGAGCGTCACGGGTTTGGGCCGCAGAGACCTTCTGTCTGGGTCGCCGACAGTGACCCTGGCGTCGAATCCCAAATCGGCTTTGGCTATCTGGGGATGCTCACCGATGTAGCCAGACTATTTGGACCAACGGTTCCTCGGATGGCGGCCGCGAGTTCTCCGACACCGACTGGCGTAGCACCGAGTGTGGTCTGCGGTGAGGTTCACGGTTGTCGGCGTTGTCGTGCTGTAACCGGACTGAACACCATTCCCGACGCAATCACCGCGATGGAACCGTTCCGCGTCGTCGCCCTCGCCGGCCTGGAGAACTCGCCCAGCTCGGGAAGGACGCTGCACCGTAGGCGGGCGGACATCCTCGCCTACTTCACGCACCGAGCGCCGAACGGGCGACCGAAGCCATGAATGGAAGGCTCGAAGCGCTGCGCCGAACGCCCTCGGCTTCCGAAACCTCACCCACTACAGAATCCGATCACTGCTGCACTGCGGCAACCATACCCGAGCGCTCGATGAAACTAAAACCGGAAGCCGCTTCATTCGGCAGGTCCATAGTCCTCTACAACCCATGTATCGCCCGACTTCGTCACCGCTACTTTCAGAAGCGTTGGGAGATCGCTGGCCTGAGGATTCTGGACGTTTTGGGTTCTCTGGTTGGCGAACACTAAGACCGTATAGTTTTCAGCATCTACCCGGGTGACACTTGTCCCTAGCACACGACCGCTCGCCGACACTTGCGCTTGCTGCATGATTTGGGTAAGTGTTGGCTTCACCTCGTCGTACCGCTTCACCAAGGCTGGTGAGGCGTTCTCCTGGACTGATTGGAAGAATTTGTCAATTGACTGGTGATCATAGGTGAGCGACTTTTGAGCGTACTCCGAGGCGACCTCAGCGGCGTGGCCTCTCGCTGCCAACTCGTTTTCGGCACTCGTTTTCGCGTTGTTGATATCAGCGTAAAGGTAGGCAAAGGCACCAGCGACCATGGCTAAGGCCACGGTGAGTGCCGGGAGAGCCCGGCGTTTGACACGGTGACCCACCGAACGGTCCCCGCGGGGGCGATAGGCCCGTCTGAGTACATTCTCGCGGAGGCCACCTTTGCCCCTGCCCGCGTGAGCGGCAACATCGGACCTATTGGTCTCTTTTGCTGTCGCTTTCGCGGGAGTCTCAGGAGGGGTGGAACCCGACGGCAATTCAGGCTGTTCGCCGGCACCGATCGTCGATGCTTGCTCTCCAAGCTCGTCATAATCGTTCTCCGGAGTCGGATTTTGCTTCATGTGGTGGACCCTTACGTTACTACTCGGTACATGTCGATGGCGTTGCAATTTGCGGGGCTCAACATCCGCTTCAGTTCTCGGGTATTACCTCGAGGGGTAGGACCGCACGACCGGGGGCATGCTGCGGGAATGCTCGAGATAGTAGATCGCTGATCGAGGCGAAATCGATATAAGTATCGGAAATGCGCGCCGTTGATGGCTTGACTGCGCGCGTGATGGTGACGATCTCGGGCTGGAGTACCTGAATGTACCCACTGAGCTTCTCCACGAGCGTTAAGATTGGAGGCCACTTGTCATATGAACCGGTAGTGAAATTTATGAAGGCACGCTGGATTCTAGCCAGCCCATCCACGGCCGCAGGCGTCCTCACGGAGGCTGTACTTAGCACATCACCTGCATCGGCAGTAGACATCAGGCCGAGTATGAACTCTGCATTGTCAGCCGCAACCCGCAACGAGCCGTCGCGGGAGACGAACTCAGCCATTCGGAGAGACATGTCGCCGATCAATTGCAGATCAGCGTCGCGGCCGTTCACCGCTTCCGCGATGGTCGTGTTCAACTGGTCGATGGAGTCCGAGTCGAGCGCGTCGGCAACCTGAGCGAGCTTGGGAAGCACCTCGGGGATAGAGGTAGAGACATGGACTAGATCCTCGGGAATGACATCTCCGTTACGATACAAATCACCATCGTCGCTCTCCGGAACGAAATTGACGTACTGTTCACCAGCGATAGAAAGGTTCTGAATGTTTAACCGGCTATTCCGAGGAATTCCCTTGTCCGAATTGATCGACATGCGAATCTCTAATTTTCGAGCCGAGACGCCGATATGAGTGACTCGACCAACCGGAACTCCCCGTACCAAAACCGGTGATGTGTCCAATAATCCACCCGAAGCCGGAACGGAGACCATCAGGGTGTACTGAGAGTCCCAGGGCTTTACTTTTGCTATTCCAACCATGAGATATGCCCCACCTACGAGCAGGACCGCGATCAGAGCAACTACCGAGAGCGCAGATTTTCGGATCATGGCAACATTCCAATCGACCTCAGAACCATTATCACCGAGTCTGCACTACCGTATGCCATTTCGCGCCCATCAACGGAGAACTCCGACACGTTCATGCTCGGGGCACTCGCCAATGGGATAAGCTTGTCGCGCAACAGGTTTGTCGCGCTTCGGACCACTCTTTGTGAGGTGATGTCGGATGTTGATATCGACCGAATCACCGGCGTAATAGCTCCGATGCTTTGGGTCAGTCGCTCATACTCAGGATTGACGATGCGTCCGGTGCTCACTGAAAAACTCCTTAGATTCGCGATCAGCAAGGCAACTTCGACTAACGAGGTACCGAGCCCGGAGAAGTTGCGCCCACCCTTGTCGAGCATTCGGTCGATCCCGTTAGGGTCGTTCAGCACAGTCCGCAAGGTACGGTTCGTAGATTCTAGGATGCGGTCAAGCTGGCCCGTGTTGCGAGAGACGTCCGACAGGGTGCGCAGTGTGGTGTCGTAGAGTTCTCCGAACTCACGTTCATCCTGCGGAAAAGTTGCATTCAAAGTGCTGATGGCAGTGTGAATTTTATCCAACTCACCGCCCCCCAGAATGTTGGCCATTCCGCGCATCACATCCTCGACATTGGCAGCCGGCTCAGTTCTGCTCAACGGTATCACCGCCCCAGGCGCTAGCGCGTCGCCCGCCGCGGGGGTGGTCGTGATCGGCGGCAAGATTGCTACGTAGATTTCGCCTAGGAGGGTGTCTTGCCGCAGTTCGGCGCGCGACTGCGCAGACACGACAGCCGTATCATCTATGGCAGTCTGCACGACGGCCCGGCCGGCGTCGTACTGCACGTTGGTTACTGTGCCAACCCGCGCGCCCGCCGACAGGACCTTCGCTTGAGCAGGCAGGTTCAGAGCGCTCGTGAACTCGATGTCGACGCGATAGCTGTCATCCCCCAGCCTGGGCAACGTGGGGGGATTATCGGCGTCGATTCCGCATGAGCTGAGGAAGATAATCAGTGTGAGGAGTAGGCACGGACATCCCAGTCGTACCCAATGTCTCGACAACATCAGCGAACACCCCCCAGCAAGCCGCTGATTTGTGAAGCAGAAAGCAAAGCACCCGCATTGGGACCTGCATTACCGGAACAGACGTTCTGCGCTGTCGGGGCCCCACACTGATCGACGAGACTCTGCAACGGAATTGATCGCGAGAAGACTTTGACAATGGATTTCGCGTCGGGATACTCACCGATCAAATTTGCCATCCGGACGGCGAACGTTGCGACAACATCCGGTCTGTTCGCGGCATCCGCGACAAGGGGCACAGCTGTGTCGCCGATCTCAAAGATCGGGGGGCCTAAGTCGGACGCAAATCGTGACAGGATCGGTACGAAAATATCTGCGTATTCGACCGCTCCGCCGAATTCCTCCCCGAAGGCAATAATCACCTCGATCGCGTTGACGAAATTCGCGAGTAGCGCGGACACTTCTGCGCTGTTTTTTACAGGAACCTCGGTCAACGTCGCCAAGTTTTCGACTATTCGCCTGATTTGCCCGTCTCGCCGTGCGGGATCATCAATCAAGGATGCGGAATTCCTCAGAATGCTCGACACGCTGGTCTCCGTGCCCTGCATGTTCTGCGAAATCAGCTTGAGTGACTGAACGACTGCGTCTGTATTGGCGCCGTCATCCTTCAGTAGGTCATCGGATAGTTGATCGATTGAATCGAGTGTTTGGCTGATTCCCAACGGGGTTCTAGTCTTGGCGATCGGTATACAACTAGAACTGTCGTACTTTGCGCCGCCGCTATATGGCTCGGTGAACTCGACTTGCCGCTCGGTCACGATCGATGTTGACACGAGAGTGGCACCGACCTCAGCTGGCAGAACTAGGTTTTGGTCAACCTCCATGTCGACGCGTACGCTCTGAGGCGTCTCGTGGACGGCAACGACTTGGCCAACTTTTTTGCCTAGCATCGCAACGACGTTGCCCTCGTACAATCCTGATGTGTCTGTGAATTCCGCACACAGCGCTCGCGTACTGGTGCCGAACGGCGTGCTTCTTAGGATTAGCCCGGTCGCCACAGCGACGAGGACGAGGACGACCGCAGCCACTAGGCTCCATTTGCGGACTGGCCGTTTCAACATATCGCTCCCGGAGTTGGGATACACACCTGTATCATCTCACCGGTTTCCTGCGCGCTCTCGGTAGGCACGCCGAGTACGGTCTCGAGGCGTCGGGTGATCTCGTCGACCTGGTTCAGCGCATTGTAATAGTCTGGAAGTCGACCCTCGACTTTCGCCAGAAGCTCCTTGAACTCCTGTACAGAGGGCTCTATCCCTGCTTGATAGGCAACTAGCGGCCTGGTCAGCAAGGCAAATAATCTTTTAAGGTAATTGAACCCACTTTGAACGTTTTGAATATCAGGGCCGAGCGTGCTGGCGAGGAAGCTTAGCTGGCTCAGGAAGTCGGCGAGATCCTCTTTGCGGTCCGCCAGGGTCAGAAGGTATTCGTCGGAAAGTTCTACGGCCTGATCGAGCTGCTGATATTGCCCCTGCAGCAGGTCCATCAGTTGACTGGTGTTCCTCAACGCATCGGGGATGTAGGTGTTTCCGTCGGAGAACCCGTCTTGCAAGAGTTCAGCGGTCTTACGCAAGTCGACGCCACTGACATCTCGGAACACCGGTGTGGTCGTTTCCAAGGTGCTTGAAATGTCATATGCCGTTGTGGTGCGTACCAGTGGGATCGGATCAACTAGTTTCGTCTCGCCCATTCCAGGGTCGACGTCGAGCACACGGCCACCAATAGGGGTCGTGAGTTTGACGGATGTCGATGCCTCGGCGGTAACACGGACTCCGTTCTCGACTCTAAATTGCACGGTGATGTGCGTGCCGGTCAGTTGCACCGAACTCACTTTTCCTACGCGTGTGCCGGCGACACGCACTTGATCGCCAGGTTCCAGCCCTCCGGTGTTTCGCATCAATGCTGTGTATGTCGTTTGGTTCAGGGGGAATGCATACACCGCCACCGAGATGAGAAGACCAGTGGCCAAAACCAATGTGAAAGATACGGCGACTATCAGGTCGCGCCGCCGCCCGGGCTGGCGGCGCGGATGGGCCAATCTCGTGAGGCGCATCATTGGCACACCACCAGCCGCTGGCCGAGTAGTACCACTTCTGCCGTTGGGGGAAGTGGGCGCGCACCCGCCGAACATGCACTGCCCGATGCCCCAACGTCGCGCGTCGCTACCGAAACTGCGTCCAATAGCGGCTTGAGAAGAACGGCACCGTCGAGCACCTCCTCCCACCCGCCGTCACGTAGGAGCCGTTGGAAAATATCGTCGTAGCTGTTGTCATAAGTTCTGTCGAGTTGCTCGCCGAGAAGCACTGCCGGTGCCAGTGATACGTTTACTTCGCGAAGCGACTCCCGCAGCCGATCGCTTACCTTGCTGAAGGCGTCGACGATCGAGCCCAGCTTGTCGATCAGCTCAACCAATTCAGTCGAGCGTCCTCGAAGCTGCTCAGAGAGCGCGCCGAGGCTACTCACAATGTTGGTGATGATCGCAGAGCGTTGCTCACCATACTCCGTAAGATTGGCTATCTGCTCCACGACGGGTGCAATTCCGGCACCGTCACCCTGAGCGACGCGCAACAGATTGCTCTGGAGAGTGTTAATCTCCCTTGCGTTCAAGGTATCAAACACCGGTTTGAAGCCGTTGAAGAGGGTCGACACATCGAACGAGGGAATTGTATTTGACACAGGGATATCCTCTACTGACATTAAGGTTGATTCTGTTCCGTGTTCGGGCACGATAAGCTCGACGTATCGCTGGCCCAGAAGATTCTGGTACCTGATGGCGGCTTGCGTTCGCTCCGTGACCCATACGCCACCATTGAGTTGAAAGGAAACTTCGGCGAACGAACCAACGAGTTCGACCGCGGTCACGTAGCCGACCCTCACGCCCGCGAGTCGCACGCCATCTCGCTCCTTCAACCCTGACGCGTCGGTGAACACCGCGGTGTGTGAACTACTGGAACGATCCGAGCTAGGCTCAAGGATAGCCACAAGGACATACGAAAACGCAGCGATCACAGCAGCGAATACCACGATCTTAAACAGTGCGGGTCTAATTGATTTCACTAGCGAACTCCTGAGAGAGGTACCGCCACGGCTAGTGCCTGCTGAAAGACGGGAGAAGTCCGGATTATCGCCGCGACTTGCAATTGCACCCTGTCGTCGATGCGCGGAGTCGCCCTGTCGATTCGTTCGAGCAGTTCGGGAAGGGTGTCGATCGTGAGCGCTAGCCCCGAGGCCGAACGCGCCACCGGCGTCGCGAGATCAAGACCAACATCCAGCAACGAGTTCAGGGCTGGATAATTTTTGCTCAACAAGCCACCCAAACCACCAAACAGGACCTCCCCCGTATCAGTGAGGTTCCCTATCGAGCGGTCGACGTTGCTCGGCGTTCCGAAGAAGTCAGCGATATCGGCATTGACCACGAGGCCAGGTACAAACGGTTCGAGAAAGTCCGCAGCGCCCGACGAAAGATCCGCAGCGATTTTCAGGTCCTCACTCGCCGGCCGCTGCTGAACATCCCGCGTCAGCCGAGCCAACTCGAACATGACCCTCCCGGAATCAGCGACCGTTTGCGACTGGTCGACGACGAACTTGACTACAGCGTTGAACGCTGGGGTGTCCAGCGCCCCGACCAACTTGGCGATTTTTCTGACCAACGTGGACACCGACGTTTGATTCGATTGCTCCTTGCTGACGTATACGCTGCCATTTTTGGGGATACCTACGCCTCGACCGGCGTCTACAATTTCGAGCACTATGGGGCCGAGGCCGTTTGACGAGGTGTAGTTCACAGCTAAGTCGTCTCGCAGATCGAGTTTCGCGCCGACGGTGTTCGGGAAATCCAACTTGACGCTCGCTCCGTACTGTTTGTTGTCGATTGTGTCGACCGCACCCACGGTCGTTCCGAGATACTTGACCTCGGAACCGGCGCGTAACCCATCGCCGATCTCTTCGGCCTCAATTGTCACATTCCACTGTTCTTCGTATTTGCCGGCAGCGTTTCCGGCAATGAAATACGCGATCACCGCGGCAATTAGGACGACCACTGACCCTCTCGCAAGTTGGTTGGTAGCCGACGGCGCGCGACCCGTAAGATCTTTATACATTGTCATTCTGACGTACTCCTACCCTGAGATTCTAACGCCGGAATCGAATCCCCACATCAGTAGCGTCAGAATCATGTCCTCCACCACAATAATAATGAGGCTCGCCCGGATCGCCCGGCCGGATGCACGGCCAACTCCCTCCGCTCCGCCCGTCGCATAATATCCCTGATAACTGTGCACAATGACGACCGATACCACGAAGACGACCACTTTAATAATCGAAAACAGAATGTCCTGAGGCACCAAGAACTGGCTAAAATAAAAATCGTACGTCCCCGTCGATTGACCGTGAACATATATGACGACAGCCTCGGCTGCCGCATACGCGAGGAGGAGAGTCATGATATACAGCGGAATGATGATGGTGACGGCAGCCAGAACGCGGGTACTGACCACAAACGGAATCGGTCGAACCGCCATTGACTCTAGGGCATCGATCTCTTCAGCAATGCGCATCGACCCTATTTCCGCAGTTAGGCGGCAGCCAGCCTGAGCGGCAAAGCCGATGCCAGCGATCATTGGCGCTAGCTCGCGCGTGTTGGCGTACGAAGAAAGGAATCCGGTGAGCGACCCCATCCCCACGAGATCTAGCGATGCGTAGCCCTGAATGCCAATCGAGGCACCGACCGCGAGACCTAGAATGACCAGGACGATCGCGGTTCCGCCACCGACAACAACAGCACCCCTCCCCCAGGCAAACTCTTCAACGTAAAGCATCGTCTGGCGTCGGTAAATAGACAGTGCATACCGCATACCCGCAGCGGTCTGCAACGCAAACGTGGTGACGTGACCGACCTGCTGCAAAAACTGCACAGGAGTATTCAGCGCGGCAGACAACGGACGGGTAAAGGAACTACGGTGAGTTGAAACCACTGTCTTCATAGGGTCTGTTTCTACCTTCACAGGGTCCGCCGCTATCCGATCGTTATCGGAGCGAACATCGTCGTCAGTTGCGTAATAACGAGATTAATGATGAAGCAAGTGATTACCCCCAGAACAACCGTCGCATTTACAGAGGTCGCCACGCCTTGGGGCCCGCCTTTGGTCGAGAGTCCCCGGTGACACGCGATCGCGACGACGACCAATCCGAAAATCAGCGACTTTACAATTGCAAGAATCAACTCTGTGACACTGGTGAACGACGCAAACGACGCCACATAGCTGCCTGGCGTGATGTCCTGAACGCTGACGCTGAGGGCGTACCCGGCGACCAGCCCGGTAACAATGATCAGCAAGCACAGCATCGGAGCTGTGATGAGCACCGAAACGAAGCGTGGTGCAACCATTCTGCGAATCGGATTTATTCCCATTGTCCGGAGAGCATCGATCTCCTCGCGGATCGTCCGGGCACCCAAGTCCGCCGCAATGGCTGAACCCGCAGCTCCGCCGAGAAGTAAAGCGGTGACTATCGGCGCTCCCTGCTGAATTATACCGAGACCTCCTGCGGCCCCCGCTATGGAAGTGGCACCTACTTGTTGAGTCAGACTGCCAACCTGAACCGACACGATGACACCGAACGGTACTGCCACAAGGATGGCTGGTAACGTCGTCACGCTGATAACGAACCATGTCTGAATGACGATCTCGCGGATCGGAAGTCGACCCGTAAAAAAATCCTGGACGGTCCACCGGATCGCGGACGCAGCGAGCACCGTGGTGCTGCCGACGGTAGCAAAACTGTCAGCAACGCGCGTTAAAGCCGAGGGTGCAGCGTTCACAGGTCCCTTAATAAGGTTGATCTCATCCGGTCGTTACAGAAGGTATCAGGTACTTGAGGTTTCAGGGCCAGTACTGCGGAATCGCTCTTCTTGCGCTGCGATAGCGGGCACTCTATCGGGCGCGGGCACCTGACAGGTCCCCGCGATAGACGATATGGAGGTCTTGGCTAAGGCGCGATACGGCCCCCGCACATGCATCGCTCCAGAATGCGCGACGTACACATGCCGTGGGTACCGGACTGACTATCGATCACGGCAGCTCGATACGCAGTGAAAGTTCCTTCCTTGCCAGAATGCACCACACCGACGACTCGATCGGGAGACGCCGTTTTGACGCAACAGTCAGTCGAACGAATGACTGTTGCGGGAACCGACGCACCTGCGTGCGCGTCCAACCAGACATGGACGACGACGAACGCGCAGCCATCCGAGCAGAAGGCCACGACCCCGACCATCCGACTGTCCTTCATGCCCTGGGCCAGGCCAAACGCAGCCTGCACCTGGACCTTCACCGCAAACGACCTCGACGGCCGCCACCTGCTTCACTGAACGGGCTCACCAGCGTATTCGACAGTCGAACTTTTGTACTGCTTATCTGCTTAAGCCCGAATGCACCGATCAACTGATGGCGTCGCTGTGAGTTTGGTTGTGCGGCTTCGAGTGGAGTGCGGGCGTGGGTGATCGTCCGACCTCTCGTGCCGGGTTGTTCCACTGGGTCTTTCGCGTCGAGG
>Ga0207881_1000398_pt1 | contig 19239 bp, 20 predicted proteins | sample MalvirmetagMSP97_FD_184227 | JGI IMG/M metagenome (GOLD analysis project Ga0207881, IMG submission 184227) | Marine viral communities from the Deep Pacific Ocean - MSP-97 (SPAdes) | ecosystem: Environmental > Aquatic > Marine > Oceanic | place: Pacific Ocean | collected 2011-05-03 | reverse complement strand
AGATGCCGTATTACCCACTCGACACCTGCGTGGTGACGGGCGAGCCGCTCGCAATCGGTGGTGAAGACATCGCCATCAACCATGTTTACAAGAACCGCCTCGTGCGGCTGTGCTGTAAGGGCTGCGTGCGCGACTTCGAGGCCGAGCCCGCCAAACACCTGGCGAAGCTCGACGAGGCCGTGATCGAGGCCCAACGCGCCGACTATCCGCTCGAGACCTGTGCCGTGCTTGAGGGCAGCAAGCTCGGGTCGATGGGTAAGCCTGTCGAGATTGTCGTTGCCAATCGCCTCGTCAAGTTCTGCTGTGGCGGCTGCCAGCCCTCGTTCGAGGCTGACCCTGCGAAGTACATGGCGCGTCTCGACAAAGCGTGGAAGCCCATCCACGAGGCGCAGGGCAAGCTCCCAGTGAAGGAAGGACACAAGGACGGTGACCACGGCCGGGACGGTCATGGTGATCACGGCAACGGTCGCCACGGACACGGCGACGGCTAATTGAGAGGAGACATACGCATGAACACCAACAACCACCGACGCTTCGCACCGCTGCTCGTGCTGCTGGCGTTCATCGCGGCTGCTCCCGCAATGGCGGTCCAGGTCTCCTCCTCGGGTCCATCCGGGGAGGAGACGGGGCTGACCAACACCGTGTGTCCGGTGATGCCGGATGAGACGGTCGACCCAAGCTTTTTCACTGATCACGACGGGTCGCGTGTGTATTTCTGCTGCCGACGCTGCGTGCTCCGCTTCGAGCAAAATCCGGAGGCCTACGCCGAGTCGTTGGCACAGGTCATGCCTGTGGCGATGCAGGGCAGTACGAGCCAGGCTGGGGCGGGGGGTCATGACCACGATCACCCCGAGGATGTCGATGCCGCTCAGGAGTCCAACGTGGCTGATGGTGACCACGAGCACGACAGTGGGTCGCCCGAGGAGGGCCACGACCATGCAACAGACCATGGCGTATCACCGACTGCGATGCTCGGTCGCTTCCATGTTGTGGTCATCCACTTTCCGATCGCGTTCTTGCTCCTCGGCGCTCTCGTTGAGGCCGCAGGACTCGCTCGCAAGCGGTGGGGGAATCACGGCGTTGTCCGACTCCTCACGGCGGTAGGAGCTCTCTCGGCCGTTGTGGCGATGACGCTTGGCTTGCTTCATGGGTCTGCGAGCGATTACGCGGGCACGTTGTCGTGGGTGTTCTGGTGGCACCGTGCGCTGGGAATCGCTGTCACGGTTGCAGCGGTCGTTGCGTGGTTCGCCGTTGAACAGCGCGCGAGACGCAAGGGGACGAGCAGGTTTGCTACGGCAGCGTTGCTGGTGTCCGCCATCCTGGTCGGCGCAGCCGGCCACTTCGGCGGTTCGCTCGTTTACGGATGGGAGTACCTACTGCCATGATGCGCGGAGTTGCCGAGACCGATGTGCTGGCGTGCCCAGGCGGCCCGACTCTGGCTCAGCGCTTGCGCCGCGTTCGCATCGCTTGCCGAGCAGCCTTCTTGAGCCTCGGCGACATCGTTTCCGCGACGTCAAGCACGCTCGTGTTCTTGAGGTACTCCAGCTGCTTTGAGTGCTGCGCAACGCAGAGGCATCCGGGGGGGGCATGGGCCCTCCTCGGCGCAGTGTCCAAAGCCGAAGGAACAATGGCACTCGATCACTGGATCGTCGAAGGCCACACAAAGGTCGTACAGAGAGACTTGGTCTGCAGGAGAGACCAGGCGCACACCGCCTCCGACGCCGCGTTGGGTTTTTACGAGCTTCTTGCGCGCCAGTGCGTTGACGACCTTGCCGAGCGTCGGCCGCGAGATGCCGGTCAGTTCCACAAGCGCGGGAATCTGCATGCACTCGTCGGGCTCGTTGCGCCCGATGAGCCCCATGCAAACCGCCGCCATTGCTACCTGCCGCGAAATCATCCAGACCTTTCAACACCATTGTGGCCGCTTTGCCCAGCACCGCCTTCGAAGGATACGTGCAATTGGCGGCGTGAGCACGCAGACAAGCGGCAGATCTCGATTGTCCCAAACATTCAAAGCGGATGTACTTTTCGTCTTTCGTGCTTCAATGGTCGCCGTGACATTCAGGAGCCACGAGGACGGTCGACGAGTTTACCCCAGAAAAGGATCCAAATCATGAAAGCCTCTCGGACACAGAATGCCCTCCTCGTGCCGCTGCTGTTCGCGGCCACCATGTTCGCGACCCCGGTAATCGCACAGAACCACGGCGACGGGGAGCGCTCCAAACACGAAACGCAAGAAGTCAGCGGGAACGCGGACATCGTGAAAGAGCTCGCAGCACTCCGCGCTCAGGTCGCCCAGCTTGAGGCATCGCTGCAGCTCGGCCACCGATCGGTTTCATCGAGTTCGGATAGCACCGCGGCGCACGCCGCCGAGAAGCAGAACGCGATGGGTGGCATGGGCCACATGGGTGGTAAGCGTCAGGTGGGCATGGCCGCCATGGAAGGGATGGGACCCACCGATGCCAAACCCATGAAAGGCATGGGTGGCATGCGCAGCATGATGGGCATGGGCCCGAAGGCTATGGACGTCGAGGGCAACACCGATGCGATGGAAGTTCGCTCTGACCTTCCGGGCTTTCCTGGCGCATCGCACATCTACCACATCGGCGCCACCGGCTTCTTCCTCAACCACAACGAGCACATCGTGCTGACCGTCGAACAGCAAACTCGTCTGAACGAAAAGAAGCAAGAAACCCTCCTCGCCCAATCGGAATACGACCGCCGCATCGAGGGCCTCGAAGAAGTGCTGTGGTCACTGACGGCCGCGTCCACCCCTGATATCGACCGCATCGAGACCGAGGTCCGCGCCGTTGAAGCGCAGCGTGCCGAGAAGCGTCTCGCGTTTATCAGAGCGGTAGGCGAAGCTGCCCAGATCCTGACAGCCGAGCAACGGCAAACCCTCGCCGGAACCCGCCCCATGGACATGGCTGGCCAGAGCAAGGACGACTGACACCATTACTGAAAGGAGCATGACAATGCCCAAGCAAGCAACGCAAGCCACCGTCTCACGCATCACACTCGCCGCCCCTGACGCGTGCGAAGTATTTGTCGCTGGCTCATTCAACGACTGGAGCACGACCACACACGCAATGACGCGCGACGAGCAGGGCTGGTGGGAGATCGAGCTCGACCTCCCACCGGGACGCTACGAGTACAAGTTCATTGTTGACGGCGCGTGGTGCTGCGAGGCCGGTTGCGATCGTCCGTACAACGGTTGTGGGGGCTGCGCTCCCAACGAGTTCGGCACGATGAACCGCGTGCTCGAAGTCAACGCGGAGAGCTAATGGTCTGCACCTATCCGGCCATGCCAAGCGCACCGACGCACAGCGGGGCATCTCATGCCCTCGTTGTGCGTCGAGGCGAGCTCGGTTCGGCTGGGCACCATCTACCAGCAAAGCGACGGCCAGAAACGCGCGAACGAAGGGGCAGCATGCAGACACATCAGAAATCGCAGATTCAACGCGCAGCCTTTTGGACTGTCGGGATTACCGTTGCCCACTTTGCGATCAATACGCATTCGCCGGCGCTCCACTGGCTTCACATCCTGCTTGCAGGTCTCTTCCTCATACCCATCGTGATCTGCGCCGTGGCATTCGAGCTAAAAGGAGGGTTGCTCGCATCTGCTGTTGCGAGTCCCGTTTACCTCAGCCACCTGCTCTGGTCATGGGGTGATTCGCCGATGGCAAATCTTGATCAATACGCGTGGATTGGTGTGTACTCGGTTGTTGGTGCGATCACCGGGCATCTCGTGCAGTCGTCGAACATGCGCAAGCGACAGCGCGACGAAGTCATCGCTCGCTCTCAGCGTACCGAGATGATCAACGGCATCACGGGATTGCTCACCGCCGTAGGCGTGCGAGACGAAGCCACGATTCAACACTCTCGCCGAGTGGCGGAGCTCTCTACAGCGATTGCCGAGAAACTCGGGGTTGAAGCCCACGAGGTGTCTCAGTTACATCTCGCGGCTTTGGTGCACGACATAGGCAAGGCAGGAGTCCCTGACGCGATTCTATTCAAACACGGCTCGCTCGATGATGAGCAGACGGCCGCTATGCGCGAGCATGTCGACATCGCCGTTGGGATGCTCGGTGAGATTCCGGGCACGGAAGCGATCGCACGTTTGGTATCCCAGCATCACGAGTCTCCGGATGGCTCGGGGTACCCCAGAGGCCTTACCGCCTCAGATATCGACCCAACCGCCGCGGTGCTTCGGGTTGCGGATGTGTTCGCAGCACTCACAGAGGCGAGACCGTACCATGAGGCGATGACAGAGTCTGAGGCGCTTCAAGCCATGGAGTCTCTGCGCGGAACGAAGCTCGATGAGAAGGCGTTTGCAGCACTTCACAGAGTGCTGGCAAATACCACTTCCGCCGACGAGTCGTGTTCTGGGACTGAGCCCGCTGAGGGTACGTCATGAGCCGATCAACCACGCTAGTCCTGATGTGCTTTCTCATTGCCGTCATTAGTACTAACACATATGCGCAAGTATCACCAGAAGAGCATGCTCAGCATCATCCCGAGTCAGCGGCGGGCGACACGACTGAGGCGAGCGGTGCTGGCGGCATGCAGGGCATGGGCGACATGGGTGAGATGATGAGCCGGATGGGTGTTCCGCCGCCCAAGGATATCTATCCGAGCCTCATGGACCTCCCGAACATGACGGCCGAGCAGCGCGACGCGTTTGAGCGACTCGGCCACGAGCGGATGCGCGCCGGTACAGAACTGATGAGCGAGGGCTTTGACGCGCTGCTCCGGTCGTCACCCACGCAGGACTTCGAGGCAATGCAGGACGCCGTGAACACGCTCCGAGAGGGCCTGTCACGATTCGATAGCGGACTGGCTGCGCACCGTGTCATGAACAGCGGGGTGCCCTCAGACCAGGCCGCCATGGAGTGGTTCAAACGCGAGTTGAATCTCTCTACGCCGGCGTCGGCCTCGACCACGACTGGTCTGTTTGGGTGGTCCTGGTTCCACGCGAGCGGCATGACCGTGCTGATCGGCTTCGCCCTTGTCATGATCGCACTGTACTTCATGAAGATGCGGCGAGCCACGAACCTGCTGCAAGAACTCGCGGCACAACCTGAGGGTGCTCCATCAGCTAAGTCAACTCCGTCGGCTTCATCCGCCGCGAACCTCGCCCCTCCTCTCGCGCCCGCAACAGCGGCGTTGCAGCCGTCGGTCCGCAATGAACGCTGGGAAGGGCGGCTCCGTCTCGCAGCGACGTTCAGAGAGACGCCTGACATTAATACATTCCGCTTCGTCAACCCCACGGGAGGTGCTGTCCCGTTCTCGTACCTCCCCGGCCAGTTCATGACCGTGGAGATCGAAACCGAGGGACAACGCGTGAAGCGTTCGTACACGATCGCATCGAGCCCCACGCGACAGGAGTATGTAGAGATTTCCGTCAAGCGCGAGGAGCACGGCGTCGTAAGCCGTGCGCTCCACGACACGCTCGCCGATGGCGACGAGCTCACACTGAGTGCTCCGTCGGGAACGTTCACATTCACCGGCGACGGGGAAGAATGCATCGTCCTCGTCAGCGGCGGAGTCGGCATCACTCCCATGATGAGTGTGATCCGATACCTCACGGATCGCGCGTGGGCGGGCCACATCTATCTCCTGCACTGCTGCCGGACCACCGACGATTTTTGCTTCCGCGATGAACTGGAGTATTTGCAGCGGAAGCACCCACGCCTTAACGTCACGGCCACGATGACGCGTGCACGGGGCAGCGCCTGGGTTGGCCCAACCGGGCGGCTTTCGGCAGGGCTCATCCGAGAATGTGTACCAGACATCGCCTCCAAGCTCGTTCATCTGTGCGGCCCACCGCCGATGATGGAAGCGCTCAAGGGCACGCTCTGCGAACTCGGTGTCCCCGTCGAACGCATCAAGACCGAAGCCTTCGGACCCGCCAAGAGAGACGTACCGGCAGCCGATACCGCTACTCAGGCGTCGCATTCAACTGTGCGTTTCACCGTATCCGGAAAGACAGTCCCTCTTCCGCTGACATCCACAGTGCTTGAGGCGGCGGATGACGCCGGGGTCGACATCGATAACTCCTGTCGTGCAGGGACCTGCGGGAACTGCAAAGTAAAGCTTCTCGAGGGCGAGGTCACGATGGACGTGGAGGACGCGCTTGATGACGCGGACCGACAAGCCGGGGTCATCCTCGCATGCCAGGCCAAGAGCAAGGGCGACGATCTTGAGGTGGAGGCCTGAGATGCATGAGCGACAGAAGATCATCGTTTCGGGGCTAATCACGCTTTTGCTTGTGCTCACCTTGGGCTTCTTCGTGCACCGTGACCCACGATTCGCGGGCAGCCTCACCGGTGGCCTGCTCGGGGTTGCCGCCGCGTCGCTCATGCTTGTGCCGCTACTCTACCTGTTCGTGAAGCGGATTCCGTGGCTCAAACGGAGAGTCACGCCGTACGTCTCGATGCGAACCTTCCTCACGGTCCACATTTACGCCGGCGTAATCGCTCCAATCCTCGGTGTGCTGCACACGGGGCACAAGTTTCAGAGCCCTCTCGGTATTGCCCTTACCCTCATGATGCTCGTCGTGGCGGTGAGCGGATACCTTGGGCGATACCTCCTCGGGCAGCTGTCGACCGACATCCGGAAGATGAAAGCAGACCGTGAGCGTTTGCTGACGGCGCATCGTGCCCTGGCTCAAGAGATAGGCGACCACCCGGAGGCCGCTGTGACGCTCCGCCGGAACAGTTCGCTGCTCGGCCGGGCGGCATCGTTGTTCGTCGCGCGTGACGAACAGGGGTTAATGCGGCTCCCGTCAAGGGCGATTCGTATCAGCGAATCCATCTCAGACCTCGACCTCGCCATCCGCACGCACTCCACAGCCAAGAACGCATTCGGCCGCTGGCTCGTGTGTCACATCCTCGTTGCCGTCGTGCTCTACGCGCTGCTCTTCGTACATGTCTGGTCGGCGTGGTACTTCGGCATCCGGTGGCTCCCATGAAAAAACTCGAAGTCATCTATGGCGTCGTCACACTCGGAGGACTTGGCTTCGCATTCTCACTCCCACTATTCGTCCATCGAGGGGGAGCAGACGCGGCTCCCGGTTGGCAAGAGTTCGTCAGTCCCGGACCGCTCACCGAGGCCCACGCCTTTCTCGGCAACGATTGCACCTCTTGCCACACGCCCCACATCGGCGTCACTGCTTCGAACTGCATTGCTTGCCACGCCAATGACGAAGAGCTTCTTTCTCAACCCGAGACTGCGTTCCATGCAAGCGTGGGCTCTTGCGTCGGCTGTCACACCGAACACCAGCCGCCACCTGCTACACCCACGTCGATGGACCACGAACGGCTTGTGGCGATCGCCCGTTCTCGCGGAAGTGAGCCTGAGCACGCGTGGATTAACCAAGTCTTAGGTCGTGCGGACTCGCTACGACTACCGCACGCGCGACTGACTCCGCAGGAGCTCGCACTCGACTGCGCGTCCTGCCACGCAAACGAGGAGCCGCACCGAACACTCTTCGGAACCAACTGTGCTTCGTGCCACTCCACTTCGACTTGGAACATCCCGGAGTACCGGCACCCTTCGCCCATGTCTATGAACTGCGCGCAGTGCCACAGCGCGCCGCCGAGCCACTACATGGGCCACTTCAACATGGTGTCGAAGCGCGTGGCCGGTATTGAGCATGCCGAGGTGACGGACTGCTTCAAGTGTCACCGGACTAACTCCTGGAACGAGATCCCACGGATCGGCTGGTACAAGCACCACTGATATGAGAACCGCTGCGCGACATGATTGAGAACCTCATCAACGTCACTGTTCAGCTCATCGAAGCGATTGCCGCGGTCATGATCGCTGCATCCATCGTGGCTGCCGTGATAGACATCGTGGTCGCAGCGATACGCCGGGGTCTCCGCGAGCGCACGACCGAGTCGCGCCTCCGCCTCGCCGAACGCCTTGTGCTCTCACTTGAGTTCCTGATCGCGGCGGACATCCTCAAGACGGTTGTCACGCCCACACTCGAGGGTATGGCCGTACTCGGTGCGGTCATCGTGATTCGCACCGTGCTTAGTCTGAGCATCGCCTACGAGCTTCGGCGCGACGGCCACAAGAAGCCGGAGAGCTGCTCATGAAGCCCTGGTCATTCACTACACGCTCCCGGAAGTGGTTTGCCAGCATTCGAGTTCGCACGCAGCTACTGCTCGTCGTGAACACCGTCGTTGGCGTAACCACGCTCGGCATGCTCTACCTCGACTACCGAGCCAGCATGGACGCGGCGATTCTGAGCAAGCAAGCATCGCTCGCCGACGAGGCTAGTGCGATTGGCGAGGCCATCAACGCGCTCAGCCATCACGGGAGCGAGGCCGTCCAGGCCTATCTCGACGGTGTTTGCACTGCGATGGACACGAAGACATCGCCCGGGCACACAGTGCAGGCGTGGCAGGCCACGGGCCAGTACTTCGCCTCACACACCGCGCATGTTCATTCCGAGAGTCTGTCTCGTATCCGGGGCGAATCCGCCAGCGAACCGACATTGGTCAGGGTTTCAGAGTCGGTGAGCCCAGTGGTTACATCAGCCAGAGCTACTGCTTTGAGGCGTGCTCTAGTGCTCTTTGTCACCTCCGTAGTTGCAGCAGCCATCGTGAACGCACTCCTACTGCGACTCATCTCAGCACCGCTCGAAGCTCTGTCGCATCGCGTCCGAACCTTTGGGGAGAGGCACACCACCGTCGATCTCCCTGAGCCCACCAACGCCGAGTTGGCAACGCTGACGGGGGAACTGGGCACCATGATGCTCGATCTCGTAAGGCGAGAGGAAGACCGCGCGGCGCAACTGGCACGCGCCAGGCGACTCCAGTCTCGATTGATGGCCGGTGCGTCATCAGACCCCGACATCGCCATCGAGTACCACCCGGCTGACCAGGTTGCCGGTGACTACGTGGAAGTGATCGAACTTGTGGGCGGAGACAGGTTGATATGCCTTGCCGACGTCGTCGGGCACGGGGTGCCGGCTGCCATGGGTGCCGCCGTCATCAAGGCGCTCGTTATTTCCCTCGATGTGTCGGAGCTCAGCCCCGCAGCGGTGCTCAAAGGCCTCAACTCGGGGGTCTACCGTGCGAGCTTGCCGGAGGATTTTGTGACCATGATTGTCGTGCGTATGCCCGCACTCGGAGGTCCCCTCACGTATGCGAGCGCGGGTCACGAAACCTGCTATGTGCTCAGTGCCCAAGGGGGACTCACCGAGCTCTCTTCGACGGGCATGATCCTGGGCATCGACCCCTCCGCAAACTTCGAAGATGTCGAACTCGATCTTGACGCCGGCGATGTCCTCGTGCTCATGTCCGATGGTCTGAGCGAATCTGCGGATCGCGACGGAAAGCTGCTGGGCCGACAGTCGATCGTGCAGATACTCACCCGACTACGTAATCCCACGGCAAAATCCGTGGCCGAGAGCGTACTTAGTTCCGCGCGTCAACACCTCGAAGGCAGAGCCGCAGCGGACGACATGACGGTGGTCACTGTCGCCGTTGCAGTAGCCAACCAACCACAAGGGATCTGCTGATGCGACATTTACTCATGCATGTGGCGGGCTGTGCCCTACCACTACTCGCAGTGTTCCTGCTCCCGCTGTTCGGAGTCGACAACAACGTTGCGTTGTTCGTCTTCATCGTGCTGATGTTCGGGTGTCACCTGCTGATGCTCCGCGGGCACAACCACGGATCAACCCCAACAGACAAAGGAGATGCGCCCCATGAACACGATTAGTATCAAAGGATCCGGATTCGCCTTCGGGGTCGCCTGCGGCCTGCTCTACATCGCGTGTGCCACGCTCATGCTCGTTGCACCGAAGGAACTCGTGGTCCGGTTCTTCAACAGCATCATGCACGGCCTTGATGTCGAGTCAGTTGTTCGTTGGGACATGCCGTGGTCGGAAGCCCTCGTCGGTACCGTAGAGGTCATCCTCCTCGGTTGGCTCTTTGGCGCACTCATTGCTTCACTCTACAACCTCGCCGTTGGAAGGAGATCGTCATGACACATGAACATCACGGCCACGCTGTGAATCAACACCACCACAATAATCAATCCGAAGGCGGTCATCACAACCATCATGCACACATGGTGGCGGACTTCCGAAAGCGCTTCTGGGTCTCGCTGGTGTTGACTGCTCCTGTCGTCGCTCTTGCGCCCATGATCCAGTCACTTCTTGGATTAGAAGAGATGCTCGCTTTCACAGGCGATTCCTATGTGCAGTTTGTGTTCGCTTCGATTGTGTATTTTTACGGCGGCTGGCCATTCCTTTCCGGTCTGCGCAACGAACTCGGTAATCGACGCCCGGGCATGATGACGCTCATCGCGCTCGCGATCTCTGTGGCGTATTTCTATTCGACCGCGGTTGTCTTCGGGCTAGTTGGCGAAGTGTTCTTCTGGGAACTCGCAACGCTCATCGACATCATGCTTCTGGGCCACTGGATCGAGATGAAGTCCGTGATGGGGGCATCCGCTGCACTCGAGAAACTCGTCAAACTCATGCCTTCTGAGGCACATCTCGTGGGCGATGACGGAAGTACTCGCGACGTCCCGGTCTCCGAAATTCACCACGGCGACCGAGTCTTGGTCAAGCCCGGCGAGAAGATCCCCACCGACGGAATGATTGTCGATGGGCGATCGACCATCAACGAGGCGATGCTCACCGGCGAGAGCAAGCCTGCCGAGAAGGGAGAGGGAGACGAAGTCATCGGGGGTGCGATTAACGGTGAATCGGCCTTCACTATGGAGGTCCGACGCACTGGGGGCGAGACCTATCTCGCTCAGGTCATTGAGATGGTCCGCGCGGCCCAAGAGTCGAAGTCCAAGACGCAGGACTTGGCCAACCGCGCGGCACTCTGGCTCACTGTGATCGCGATCACAGTAGGCTCTGCCACGCTCGTGACGTGGCTTCTCATCGGTAAGCCGTTCGACTTCTCACTTGAGCGTGCGGTGACCGTCATGATCATCGCGTGCCCTCATGCGTTGGGCTTGGCGGTCCCACTCGTCGTTGCTGTCTCGACGTCGATCTCGGCCGGAAACGGCCTTCTCATCCGCGATCGCACCGCTTTCGAGAGAGGCAAAGACCTTGACGCCATCGTCTTCGACAAGACCGGCACGCTCACAGAAGGCAGATTCGGCGTCACCGACATCATCTCACTGGGCGAGCGGTCCAAAGAGGACCTACTTCGCCTCGCGGCGAGTCTTGAGAGTCAGTCAGAGCACCCCATCGCTGAAGGTGTCGTGCGTGGTGCCCGGGAACGGAAAGTCGAGTTCCCCGCGCCATCAGAGTTCAGAGCCATCCCCGGCCGCGGAGCCGAGGCGGTCGTCGACGGCACTCGTCTCCGGATCGTCAGCCCGGGCTACCTCCGTGAGCATGACATGGCCGTCACCGACGAGCGGGTACGCACCGTCGCCGATCAGGGTAAGACCGTCGTTTACCTGATTATCGACGGGGCTGTCGAGGGAGCCATCGCGCTTGCAGACATCATCAGACCGGAGTCACGCGAGGCGCTCGAACGGCTCAAAGCCATGGGCATCCAGGTAATGATGCTCACCGGTGACGCCGAGGCCGTGGCGAAATGGGTCTCTGAGGAACTCGGACTCGATGACTACTTCGCCGAAGTTCTTCCAGACCAGAAGGCATCCAAGATCAAGGAAGTGCAGTCGCGTGGCCTCGTGGTCGCGATGACAGGCGATGGTGTGAACGACGCGCCGGCACTCACCCAAGCCGATGTTGGCATCGCCGTCGGGGCTGGTACTGATGTCGCGATCGAGTCTGCGGACATCGTGCTCGTCCGCTCTGACCCCCGAGATGTGACCGCCATTATCGAGCTTTCGCGTGCAACCTACCGCAAGATGGTCCAGAACCTTTGGTGGGCAACGGGCTACAACGCGTTCGCCATCCCCGCAGCTGCTGGGGTGCTGTACCCGCTCGGGATCGTACTGTCTCCGGCACTGGGCGCTGTATTCATGTCTCTTTCCACCGTGATCGTGGCAATCAACGCCAAGTTCCTACGCATCGAGCGGCTTCCAACGGACACCCATCCTGTGGTGACAGAACGCGACGAGTAGGAAGCGATTTACATATATCCCCTCAATAGGACATGAGCCATGAAACATTTCACGCCCACCATAACCGCAGCCATTCTGATGATCGCATTGTTCACAATCGCGGCCGGCAGTCTTGACGCCGGCGAACGCCAACCTGAAGGCCGCGTAGCGGCCATGGATCAGCTCGATGCCGCCCGAGCCAAGCTCCAAGTCGCTGAGCGCATCTGTCACATGTTCCACGATGCAGAAAGCGGTGCTCCGCGAGGTGGTATGGATCCCGAGGCCATCTACCGGTGGTCCAAGAGACGAATGCAAGCCGAGATAGAGTTGTATGAACTCGATCCCAGTCTCGGGAACCAAGAGGACGCGATTCTCCGGCACGTTGAGTGGATGAAGGCGTGGAATCAACGAGTTGTTGAGTCCGATGCCTCCTCACCATTTGGTATCGCAATCACGGAATACTTCGTTTCCGAGGCCGAGGCAATACATGTATCTACCCCGACACCTTAGATTACTCGAAGGAGTATCACAATGGACAACGCAGTCGCACTGGTGCAGGCTTACCTTAGGGTCAATGGCTACTTCACTGTCACCGAATTCCCAATCGTCGAATCAGGTCGCTCGGGCATCCACCGAACCGCGACTGACATCGACGTTTTGGCATTTCGATTTCCCGATGCCGCTCGGTTGATCCCAAGGCGCGGTAGATCCTCTACCCAGGACGTTGCAGTCGGTGAGGTTGACCCAGCACTCGCGCTCACCGATGGCGGAGCCGACATGCTCGTCGGTGAGGTCAAAGAGGGAAAGGCAACTCTCAATAGAGGAGCCACGGAACCCGCTGTACTGCGTGCAGCCTTAACGAGGTTCGGATGCTGCAGTTACGACCACGCGGAGACATTAGCCACCGACCTTGTGAGTCGAGGAGCCGCACAGACTCAATCGGGGCACCGGGTCCGCCTTGTCGCTTTCGGATCAACGCACGACCAGAGTGTTGGGCGACATTACCATGTGATCCTTCTCTCGCAGGTTATATCCTACCTTGATGAATACCTCGATCGCCACTGGCAGACCCTGCGGCTGAGCGAGTTCAAGGAGCCCGGCTTGGCCTTTATTGGCATGCTGAAGAAGGCAAAGGTGTCGCTTCACACAAGTGCACAATGAGAAATACTTTACCACCAGCATCGTCACCACTGTCTAGTATGTATGCATTGCGGGAGAATAATCACCATGTCTGATATCGATCCACGAGTATGGGAATCATGGAGTCGACGCCGGTTCATCGGGACCGGTGGTCGGGCCGTGCTTGCCGCCTATGCGTTGTCGGTCCCCGGTGTTGTGCGCGCGTATGCCGAATTAGCGCGAGGGACGAGCCCGGAGCTCGACGCCACCTCGCCAGAGGGTATCGACCTATTTATTGAGCGGAAAACGATTGACATCGGTGGTCGTCCGTCGTCGGCGATCACGATCAATGGAGGCATCCCAGGCCCTCTGATCCGCATGCGTGAGGGCCGGAATGCGTTGATCCGTGTGCACAACCGTCTTGACGAATCAACATCGATCCATTGGCACGGGCTTCTGGTGCCATTCACAATGGACGGCGTGCCAGGGGTCAGCTTCGAGGGGATCGATTCGGGAACGACATTTGAGTATCGGTACCCTGTGCGTCAGAACGGGACCTACTGGTATCACAGCCATTCCGGGCTCCAAGAGCAGCTCGGCCACTACGGGCAGTTGATCATCGATCCAGCCGACAAGGATCCCGTCGAGTACGACATCGAATACTCGGTTGTCTTGTCAGACTGGACGCACATGGACCCGTATGTGGTGATGCACAAGCTCAAGACGATGGAGGGCTATTTCAACTTCCAACGTCCCACGCTTGCGAACCTGAAGACGCAAGCCGAGGCTACGGGGCAAAGCATTACCGAGGTTCTCAAGACGCGATTGAGCTGGCAACGCATGCGGATGGACCCGACGGACATCGCCGATGTGACCGGCTCGACATACACCTTCCTCATGAATGGGCGGACCCCGGATGAAAACTGGGCTGCTGTTGCACAGCCCGGCCAGCGTGTTCGCCTTCGGATCGTCAATGCCTCTGCATTGACGTACTACGACTTCAGGGTTAACGGTCTGCCGATGACGGTGGTTCAAGCCGACGGCCAAAACATCGAGCCCGTGGAAACCGACGAGCTCCGGATTGCCGTTGCGGAAACCTATGATGTCATTGTCACGCTTCCCGACGATCGCCCGAGGACGCTCTTTGCCGAAGCGATGGACCGAAGCGGGTTCGCACGCGGCACGATCGGGCCTCGGCCTGACATCGAAGCGGCGATACCAGAGCGTCGCAGGCGACCCATGCTCACAATGGCGGACATGGGGATGATGCACGCCGTGATGAATGACGACTCCTCGGACGCGGGTTCAATGGAGCACGGGTCGCACGGGAACATGAGCGACGCCGTCGATGGCCTGCGTAACAACGATGGGTCTGGGAGTTCAGGTGGCCACTTGGCGACATCGGGATTGCCGGAGAAGGTCGAGCACGGGCCCGACACGCACGGCCCGGGCAGTATTGTGATGGGGCGCACCAGGTATCGTCAACTGAGCGATCCGGGTTCGGGGCTTGGGGATGATGGGCGGCGCGTTCTCACCTATTCGCAACTCCGATGCCTGGAGACACCCGCAGATCGGCGTCCACCGACCCGACAGTTCGATCTTCACCTGACTGGAAATATGCATAAATACATCTGGGGGTTTGACGGCAAGAAGTGGTCGGAAGCGGACATGATCCGCTTTCAATACGGCGAACGCCTGCGCATCAACATGATCAACGACACCATGATGAATCATCCGATTCACCTCCATGGCATGTGGATGGATCTCTATGCAGGAGATAATTACGCCAAGAATCCGCGCAAGCACACCGTGAATGTCCAGCCTGCCGAGCTTCTCACGGTTGATATCACGGCAGATGCGCCGGGGCAGTGGGCGTTTCATTGCCACGTCCTCTATCACATGAAAATGGGCATGTTCCGGACGATTGCCGTAGTCCGTTCTCTGGAAGAGGAGGCTGCAAATGCAGATTCATAAGTGTGTGTTGCTGATTCTTGTCTCTTGGGGAATGGCAGTCGAGCCAGCGCTCGCGCAGCACGAGCATCCCGCAAGCGAAACCAAGACCGAGACACCGGAGACATCGCAGAAGCCGCAGCCCGAAACATCGGCTGAAGGGTCTCAGCATAATGACGGCCCCGCCTTACCAGAAGGCATGTCTCTGGACGAGGTGCTTGACTATGCCTCGGGCCCGCCCCCAGAGAGCTATCCAGATCCAGTCGCAGATGACGAGCTGAAGTTCTTCACTCTGTTTGAGCAGCTCGAATACAGGATCCCGGACGGGGGAGGCGCTGATCAGATTGGTTGGGAGGCCCAGGGATGGGTCGGCTTCGACTACAACCGCTTTGTGTGGAAGTCTGAAGGCGAACTGACCTTTGAAGGAGAGGATCAAGGCGGATCGAGCACCGATTTCCTCTACTCCCGCCTCATCACGCCTTTCTGGAGTCTGCAGGCCGGAGCTCAGTACGCTAATGAGTGGGAATCGGGAGACTATGAAGACCGATGGTCCGGCGTTCTCGCCCTCCAAGGCCTCGCTCCCGGAATGATCGAAATGGACTCATCACTCTACATCTCTGAAGACGCGGATGTCACGGCCGCAGTCGAGGCGGAATATAACCTCCGACTCACGCAGCGACTCGTGCTTCAGCCTCGAGCAGAGCTCGGCTTCGCTTTCCAAGACATCCCGGACCGTGCGCTCGGTGCTGGACTGACGGATGCGAATCTAGACTTGCGGCTGCGCTACGAGATCGAGCGAGAGTTCGCGCCGTACATCGGGGTGCGTTACGGGCTGCTGGCCGGTGAGACTGCAAGCATCGCCAAGTCGGCCGGCACCGACACGGAGAGTGTGTCACTGATTTTTGGCGTGCGGTTTGCGTTCTAGCACGATCGACAGCCTGATGCGAGGACTGTGCCAATGACCGCTGCGCTCCTCATCAGCATCCTGCTCGTTCTCTTGACCACCGGCGTTCGTCTCGCATTTTTTATGGTGGCAGCGAAGTACACGCTTGAAGCCAAAGAATTTACTTGGCACCGGTTTTTCTGCCTCATGCTCGGCATCTACATCAGTCATGTATTCGACATCGTTGTCTACGCGTTGGCGTACTATTTCGCTTGGCATATGTTGAAGATCGGCACCCTCTCAGGGGATCGAGCGGATGGTCCACTAGGACACTTTTATGCGTCTGCTGTCATGTATACCACCATCGGGTTCGGTGACATTCTCCCGACAGGGCATTTGCGGTTTATTGCATCCACCCAGGGATTGAGTGGGTTGCTGTACCTCGCGTGGTCGGCCTCTTTCATCTTCGCAGCGATGAACCGCATGCTCAAGGACCGCAACAGCTGAGTTGAAAGGCACAGATGACTGAGAATGACCAAAGCGATGGCCGGAACGAAGGCCACAAGCACGGGGACGACTACGAGAAGGGCAGCCTGACCCTGACCGGCTCGATCGCGATGGGGACCGGCGTCATGATCGGCGCAGGCATCTTCGCTCTCACCGGCCAAGTCGCCGAACTCGCCGGCGGTCTCTTCCCCGTCGCCTTCATCGCCGCGGCTCTCGTCGTCGCGTTCAGCGCGTACTCGTACATCAAGGTCTGCAACGCGTACCCGTCCGCCGGCGGCATCGCGATGATCCTCAAGAAGGCGTACGGCCCTGGCGTCATGACCGCGGGCTGCTCGCTGTTGATGTACTTCTCGATGGTCATCAACGAGAGCCTCGTCGCCCGCACCTTCGGCACCTACACGATGCGGATCTTCGGCGAGGGCTCGGACTCATGGCTCGTGCCCGCGCTTGGCGTCGGGCTCATCGTGGCCGCCTTCATCGTCAACCTGCTGGGCAATCAGGTCATCGGCGGGCTGAGCAAGATCACCGCGATCGTCAAGATCGTGGGCATCGCGGTCTTCGCTGCCACCGGGCTCTGGGTGTCGGGGCTCTCCTTCGACACGCTGACGGGCGATGGCGCGTCATCGGACGCTCAGGGCGGCATCACCGGCTTCCTCGCCGCCGTCGCCCTCTCGATCCTGGCCTACAAGGGCTTCACGACCATCACCAACAGCGGCGATGAGATCAAAGAGCCCAAGAAGAACGTCGGTCGCTCTATCATCTTCAGTCTCCTCATCTGCACCGGGCTCTACCTGCTCGTCACCCTCGCCGTCGCCGGCAACCTCAGCGTGAACGAGATCATCGCCGCCCGGGACTCATCGCTCGCCGAGGCCGCCCGTCCGGCGGTCGGCCAGTGGGGCGAGTGGTTGACCATCGGGCTCGCGATCATCGCGACCATCTCCGGAATCATCGCCAGCATGTTCGCCGTCTCACGCATGCTCGCGATGCTCACCGATATGGACCTCGTCCCACACCGGCACTTCGGCATGTCGGGCCGGATCCAGAAGCACACGCTCCTCTACACCGCCGTCATCGCCCTCGCGCTGACGATCTTCTTCGATCTCGGCCGCATCGCCTCGCTCGGCGCGATCTTCTACATCGTCATGGATATGGCGATCCACTGGGGCGTGTTCAAGTACCTGCGCACAGAGCTCGACGCCAAGGCATGGGTGCTGCTGACATCCCTCGTTCTCGACGCTGTCGTGCTCGGGGCGTTCCTCTATCTCAAGCTCACCACCGACCCACTCGTCGTCGGGGTGGGCCTCGGAGCAATGGCCCTGATCTTCGGGCTCGAAGCGATCTTCATCGCACGAAAGAACAGCAAGAAGAAACACTCTGATGACGACTGATACACAGACGGCCACGCTGAAGATCAGCGGCATGCACTGCGGCGGATGCGCGAGCAAAATCAACACCGCTCTGCTCAAGCTCGACGGCATAGATTCCGCCGATGTGTCGCCGCACGAGGGTAAGGCCGTCATCACGGGTAGCCCGCTTCCCGATGATGACATGCTGAGAGACGCCGTTGCCACAGCCGGCGACTACACGCTGACATCTGTGGAAATGGTAGAACCAGCGGCCGCCGCTCTCGAACCGTCGACTCATCAGCATCACGCGACGGCTCAAGAGCAACCGAAGGAAAGCCTTTACCCACTCTTCTTGATCGTGGGCTTCCTCGCCGGCGTCACGCTGCTCGTCGCCGTTAGTACCGGCGACTGGTCCGCCGACCCCCTCATGCGGCACTTCATGGCCGGCTTCTTCATCGTCTTCTCGTTCTTCAAGCTCCTAGATCCGTCCGGCTTCGTCTCCGCCTACCGCGGCTACGACCTCATCGCCCGTAAAGTCCCCGCGTGGGGCTGGGCGTACCCCTTTGTCGAACTGACGCTCGGCGTTGCGTATCTGCTTGCCTGGGTGCCCCTCGTGATCAATGCCGTCACCCTCGTGTTGATGCTCGTCGGCGCTGCCGGTGTGCTCAAGGCATTGCTCGACAAGCGAGCTATCCGCTGTGCTTGCCTCGGCACAGCGCTCAACCTGCCCATGACCAAGGTCACGCTCGTCGAGGATCTGACCATGGCGGTGATGGCCGTAGTTATGATTTGGGTGTTGTTAGCGTGAGGGAACAGGCCACAGTGGGAGAAGTGATTTATGCCTTGCGCGCTGAGACATTTCAGGACTTATGAATCCAATGAGTGCTCCTTTCGATTCCCCCGCTTGGCCTGTTCGGAATGCACCTGCCCGGTCAAATCCAAGTTCCGCAAGCTCGCGATGGTCTGGGCCCGTGAGCCGCCGGCCATCCTGGCGAGGCGTTGCTCGCTGTGCCCGGCTCCCTCGTCGTGACGGAGCGAAGCCCGGATCGATGCCCGCAGGTCGCCGCGGAAGTCCGCTCCGGTGATCAAGTTGGGGTGGCAATTCATCAGCCAAGGAACCGGCCGGAGTGCATCGTCCTTGAACTCGAACGGAGCACACGACCGGTTCTAGGTCTTCGAGATTGGCAAGGCGTTTGCCTCCGGTCTCGCCGCCAGCCTCGGATGCGTCTGTTCGATGCTGAACAGTGGCGCGGGAGACTCCGCGGGCTCCAGCTTTTTGGTGACGGTCTGAAACTCTAGCGGGTCCGTGCCGTGCTGATCGATGTCGAGGAGCTGGCCCAAGACCGGCCGGAACTCGGTCTCCAGCTCATCGCGGATCAGCCG
>Ga0207881_1000388_pt1 | contig 19565 bp, 16 predicted proteins | sample MalvirmetagMSP97_FD_184227 | JGI IMG/M metagenome (GOLD analysis project Ga0207881, IMG submission 184227) | Marine viral communities from the Deep Pacific Ocean - MSP-97 (SPAdes) | ecosystem: Environmental > Aquatic > Marine > Oceanic | place: Pacific Ocean | collected 2011-05-03 | reverse complement strand
CGCGACCTCCGTGACCTTCGCCTCCGCTGCCCCGCCGGTGCGCTACCCACACGTCTATGGCATTAACATGCCGACCCGGCACGAGCTCGTCGCGCACGGCCGATCCATCCCCGAGATCGCCGAAGAGCTGGGTGCCGATTACGTCGTCTATCAGGAGGTAGCCGACCTCAAGGCTGCGATCCTCGAAGGCTCGGATGTCGACGACCTCGACATGAGCTGCTTCGACGGACGCTACGTCACCGGAACAGTGACGGAAGAGTATCTCGACTGGGTCGAGAGCAGTCAGGAGTCCTGAACGGGAGCGCGGTGAAGGGACGAGCCGCGCTCAGGCGGTCTCGTCTAGTTCGTCATCCTCGTCGTCGAACTCATCGGCCCACTTGTCGACGTACAGATCATCGTCGGACGGGTGACCCAGTTCCTTCTCGAGCGCCGCATAGTTGACGCTCGGGCTGTAGGACTTGAGTTCGCGGGCGATCTTGGTGTGTTTCGCCTTTTGACGGCCACGCCCCATGCGAGACCCCCTCATTTCTGACCCGCGGGCTGAAGCGCGGGTCTCCGCACTCCGCAGCCCGTGCATTCACGAATCCGGTCTTTCGCCGGGAAGAGTAGCATTCAGAATATCACGGAGCCCTCGAGGGCCCGCGGCTGTGCGCCCCTCGGCTCCGCATGTCGAGGAGGGAATCCAGATGGCGGACGAACGACCGGAGCTCACAACGGCACCCCTGGACGCGGAGGCGGTCCGCGGCGCGGTGATCGTCGGGGTCGTCCCCGACCAGAATCCTCGGGTCGTGAAGGAAGCCGCGAAGTACGCCGCCATGATGAAGGCCCCCCTCGTTGTGGCGCACGTCGATGTCACCAGGTTCGTCACGTACGAGGATCCCGACGGATACGTGCACTCCGCACCGATCGATGTGAACATCGCTCCCGGTGAGGCCGACTTCGACCTCGTGCGCGCGTCAGTCGCTCACGCGCTGGAGGGAATCGACGTCGAGTGGCGTATCCATCAGCTCGTCGGCGACCCGGCGCTGGCCCTCAAGCATCTTGCGGAGCAGATCGATGCCCGGTTGCTCGTTGTCGGAACCCGCAAGCGCGGCATCGGCGAGTCGATCCGAGAGTTCTTCACCGGATCGGTCGCTGCCCGCCTCGCGCATCGGCAGGCGCGCCCCATCCTCGTCGTTCCGCTGGGGGAGCCGGCGCCTGACGACGAGGACCTCTGGCCGACCAGCTGACCGGCCCGAACGCAGGATCGACCGGCCTTTCACGGCCCCCCACGCGCGGGGAGGCGGATTCATCCTGCAATCGGGTCGCGTGCGCTGCCCCTGTGAGCTTCAGCCGCGGAGTGAGCGGGTGATGGCGCGGGTCACCTCGTCGAGGCCGGTTGCCAGTTCGTCGACGACGGATGCCGTGAGGGTGCCGCCCTTGGCGACGTGCGTCCGCAGATCGGTTCGTACCTGGGCGCGGAACTCGCTGATGGCAACCTCTGCGCGGTGCAGTTGCTCCCGCGAGATCGAACGCAGGTCGTCGGTGACATCCCGCACCTGCTCGCTGCGGTCCTGCCGCTCGGCCCGGCTTGCGGCGGCGAGGTCGGCGCGCAGGCTCTTCATCGCCTCGCGTACCGATCCGCGCACCTCGTCGGCGATCAGGCGCACCGAATCGGCAAGCCCCTCCTCGATGCTTCTGAGGTCACCGGCGCGGGAAGCCACCTCGGCGCGGCCGGCATCCGTGATCTCGTAGATCGTCTTGCGACCGTCGACGGTCTTGGTGACCAGACCCTCTTCCTCGAGCTTCGCGAGCCGCGGATAGACGGTGCCGGCGCTGGGTGTGTACGTCCCACCGGTGCGATCCGACAAGGCCTGCATGATGTCGTAGCCGTGCCGCGGCCCCTCGTCCAGGAGCGAGAGCAGGTACAGGCGCAGGTCGCCGTGAGAGAAGACCGGGGCCATCACAGGCCCTCCGCCTCGCTCGCGGCATCCGCCGGTTCTGCGGCGGGGGAACGGCGCAGCACCGTGAGTCCGCCGGCAACGGAGTTCGTGCGGACATCGACGAACGACCCGCTGAGCTCGCCGGTGGAGCCGCTGTAGTTGGTCACGCCGCTTCCCGACCGCATGACGCCATCGATCTGGACGCGACCGCTCACGCTGCGCACGACGAAGTTCGCCGGCAGCCCCTCATCGAGCCGAATGGTAGCGCCGCCGCTCACCGTGTTGAGACTGATGGCGTGCGCATTGCCGGTCGTGTCAACGAGCATGTCGCCCGAGACCGTGTCGATCGTCGCCTTGCGGATGCTGCCGGTCGCAGCGACATCTCCCGAGACACTGTTCGCCGACAGCGTGCCCGTGAGGTCCCGGATCTGGACATCCCCCGACACTGCGTTGACCGTCACGTCGCCGCTGAGGCCATCGACGATGATGTCGCCCGACACCGTGTTGAGGCGAGCCCCGGCCTCGAGACCGGATACGAGCGCGCTCGCGTTCACGACCCCGAGGTTCAAAGCCACCGATCGGGGGACAGCGACGCTGACCTCTGCCTTCGGGCCGCCGGAACCGAAGTTGCGGAACGCCTCGAGGAAGTTGTCCCAGCGCAGCTGTGGATGGTCGATCTCGACGAGGTCGCCGGTTGCTTCGATGCGCAGGTCTTTGACGGTCACCCCGTAGACCTCGATTCGCACCCCGGGTTCGTCGTGGGCGACGACATCAACCTGGCCACCGACGAGGCCGATCTTGAGGGTGCGCACGTCGTCGAGGTCGATGACGCGCGTCTCTCCCGGGTGAATGAGCCACTTCTCAAGGGTCACGGTCCGCTCCGTTCAGGGTCACATGAAAGATCAAACGCGATATAACGCGATTTGAGAATAACGCGTTATATCGCGTTGCACAAGTGTCCACGAGCGACGAGTTGACATTGACGCAACGTCAACTTCTACCGTGGATGCCATGACGGAATGGAGCATCCACGAGGTAGCACAGCGGTCGGGCGTGACGACGCGAACCCTGCGGCATTACGACGCCATCGGCATCCTGTCTCCCACGCGCACGGGAGCGAACGGATACCGCTACTACGGACCCGAGGCGCTCGTGAGACTGCAGCGGATTCTGCTTCTGCGAGACCTCGGTCTCGCGCTCAGCGACATCGCCGAGGTGCTTGACGCGCAACAGGACCCCGCGGAGGCATTGCGCACCCACATCGGGTGGCTCCGTTCCGAGCAGGAAAGGCTCGCGCGGCAGATCGCCGCGGTGGAGTCCACGATCACGGCATGGGAGGGAGGTGAATCGATGATGAACGACGACATGTTCGACGGCTTCGACCACACCGTCTACAAGGACGAGGTCGAGCAGCGCTGGGGCGCGGAAGCGTATTCGCGCTCAGACTCATGGTGGCGCTCGCTCGGCACTGAGCAGCAGGCTGCGTGGAAGAACACGAGCGCCGAGCTCGCCGGGGACTGGGTTGCGGCGGCTGAGTCCGGCATCGAGCCAGGCTCGACCGAGGCACAGGCTCTCGCGGAGCGCCATGTTGCATGGTTGCGCGCCATTCCCGGCACCCCGGCCCATCAGGGCGAAGCCGGGCTGAAGCCCTACGTCCTGGGGCTCGCGGAGATGTATGTAGCCGACCCCCGTTTCGCGGCCAACTACGCGACATCCGGCGGCGGAAACGGCGGAGCCGAGTTCGTGCGAGACGCGCTGGCGGAGTACGTGAACTCCCGCCTGTAGACGTGCACGGCCGACACGAAAAACGGATGCCGCTCCCCTCCCCCGAGGAGCGCGGCATCCGTTTTCGGGCTACGCGGTCAGCTTCTGCCGCCGCTGATCACCCTGAAGAGGAAGGCGATGAGAGCGATGACGCCGACGATCAGGGCAACCCACAGCAGCCAGCTCAGGGCGCTGTTGAGGCCGCCGACGATTGCCAACACGACAGCAATGATGATGACAAGGAGCAGTGCGATGTTCATGGGGCACCTTTCGTTAGACGTCCGGGAGCATGCCCGACGCGTGTCGGGCGGACTCGCCACACCGTGACGATTTCACTGCCGCGGCCGCACCACAATGGGGTTGTTTCCCGGCGGCGAACCCGGTATGGACGCCCTGCGGAACGTGACACGACGCGGGGGAGCGTTAGCCTGGGCCGATGGCGACCAGACCGCGCTTCTCGGGGGTCCACCTCTGGCTGGTGTTCGCCGGGGGCACGATCGGAACTGCGGCGCGACTTGTCGTTCTGCTCGTCGAGGATCCGTCGATCCAGTGGCTCTCCATCCCTCTCATCAACATCGTCGGCTCGTTCCTGCTCGGGGTGGTCACCGGCATGGCAGAACGCCAGGCCGACCCCGCCCGCGCCACGAGGATGCGCACCTTCTGGGGCGTGGGCGTCATGGGAGGGTTCACGACGTACTCGAGCTTCGCCGTGCTTGCGGTGGACCCGGCATCGCTGCCGCTGGCGGTGGTCACCGTGCTCGCCGGGCTTGCGGCTGCCGCCGCGGGACTGTGGATAGCCCGCCCCCGGCCGACGTCAGCGCATGGACACTCAGCATGAGTCCGCTCCTGCTCGCTCTGGGCGCGCTCGCCGGCGGCGTCGGCGCGGCGCTGCGCTACAGCGCTGACGTCGCCATCCTGCGCTGGTGGGGCCCGCCGTGGGGCGTGCTCATTGTCAACGTCGTCGGGTCGTTCGCTCTCGGCATCCTCACCGGCTCTGCCGCCCCCGCTGATCTGCAGTTCGTGATCGGCGGAGGTCTCCTCGGAGGCTTCACCACCTTCAGCGCCGTCTCGGTCACGACACTGCTGCTGGCCGAAGAGCGGCGGGGGCGGATGGCGATCGTCAATGTCGTCGGAACGTTCGTGCTCGCGCTCGCCGCCGCCGCGGGCGGGCTTGCGCTCGGCGGAGCGCTCGCTGCCGCGTCGAGCTGATCGGGACTTTTCGGGATATCCCCCGGAATCACCGTGCGAAGATGGGGACGATACACCCGCGTATCGTCGCGTCCCGACCGCACCGAGCACAGCAAAGGCCACCGTGTCGAAACTCGCCGTCCTGAGCCTGAAAAACCGCGCCCTCATCGCGCTGGTCACGATCGTCGCTGCCCTGTTCGGCAGCCTCGCGTTGACCAACCTGAAGCAGGAACTGATCCCGTCTATCGAGTTCCCGGCCCTCATCGTCGTCACGACCTACCCGGGAGCCTCCCCCGAAGTCGTCGCCAACGACGTGTCGACGCCGATCGAGACCGCCATCCAGGCCGTCCCCGGCCTCGAGTCGACGACCGCGACCAGCACGACCAACGCCTCGATCGTGCAGGCGTCGTTCACCTACGGCACCGACCTCGGCACTGCCGAGCAGAAGATCACGCAAGCGATCAACCGGATCTCGTCGCAGCTGCCCGAGAACGTCGAACCCAACGTGCTCTCGGCGAGCATCGACGACTTCCCCGTCATCCAGATCGCCGTCACCGGTTACGACGACCAACAGACCATCCAGGCGACGCTCGAGTCGACAGCTATCCCCGAGCTCGAGGATGTCGACGGGGTCAACGCCGCGCAGATCGTCGGTGGCACCGGCCAGCGCATCACGATCACGCCTGACCCGGCAGAGCTCGCCGCGACCGGCTACACGCAACAGGCGATCCGCGACGCTCTCGACCAGAACGGCGTGCTCTTCCCGGGCGGTCAGATCACCGAAAACGAGCAGACCCTCACGGTGCAGACCGGCTCGAAGATCACCTCCGTCGATGCGGTAGCGGCGCTACCGCTCGTTCCCACGGATGCCGAGCAGTTCCAGGCCGGAACGGTCACGATCGCCGACGTCGCCACCGTCGAGCAGGGCCAGGACCCCGTCGCGACGATCTCTCGCGTGAACGGCGAGCCGGCGGTGACGATCGCGATCACGAAGCTCCCGGCAGCCAACACCGTCGATGTCTCGCACGGCGTGCTCGACATCCTGCCCGACCTCGAGCAGCAGCTTGACGGAGTCACCCTCACCGTTGTCTTCGACCAGGCGCCCTACATCGAGCAGTCGATCGAGACTCTCGCCGTTGAAGGTGGATTCGGCCTGCTGTTCGCGGTGCTCGTCATCCTGCTCTTCCTGCTCTCGGTGCGTGCGACGCTCGTGACCGCGATCTCGATCCCGACGAGCGTGCTCATCACGTTCATCGGGCTGCAGGCGTTCGGGTACTCGCTGAACATCCTGACCCTCGGGGCCATCACAATCTCGATCGGACGGGTCGTGGATGACTCGATCGTCGTGATCGAGAACATCAGGCGCCACTACGTGGGCAAGGCCGACAAGCTGACCTCGATAGTGCGCGCAGTCAAGGAGGTCGGGTCGGCGATCACGTCCTCGACCATCACGACTGTCGCCGTCTTCTTGCCCATCGCCTTCGTCGGCGACGTCACCGGAGAACTGTTCCGGCCGTTCGCGCTCACCGTCACGATCGCACTGCTCGCCTCGCTGCTGGTCGCGCTCACGATCGTGCCCGTGCTGGCCTACTGGTTCCTCAAGCCCGGCAAGCCGCTGCTCGATGAGGCCGGGCGCGAGATCGACCCCGAGAACCCGGCAGCTCCTCTCGATCGGCTCCAGCGCGGGTACACCCCGATCCTGCGCTGGACGCTGCGCCACTCCTGGGTGACCCTCGGCCTTGCCGTGCTCGTCCTCGTGGGTACCATCGCCGCCGCGCCCCTGATGAAGACGAACTTCCTCGGTGATTCCGGGCAGAACACGTTCACGATGACCCAAGACATCGGTCCGGCGCCGAGTCTCGAAGCCGAATCCGCGGCCGCTGAGCCGGTCGAAGAGGCTCTGCTGGGCATCGAGGGCATCGAGACCGTGCAGGTCTCCATCGGCTCCAGCGGCAATGCGCTGCGCGATGCCTTCACCGGCGGCGGCAGCGGAATCACCTACTCCATCACGACCGAGGAAGGCGTCGACCAGGTCGCCCTTCGTCAGGAAGTACAGGACACCGTCGAGGCGATTCCCGATGTCGGTGAGATCACCGTGGCGGGAGGCAATGGCGGCTTCGGCTCGACCGACATCGAGGTAGACGTCACGGCTCCCGACGCGTCAACGCTGCAAGAGGCGACGGATGCCGTGGTCGCAAGCCTCAGCGACCTCGACGACGTCAGCCAGGTCACCAGCAACCTGTCAGCATCCCTGCCCTTCATCTCGGTCCGGGTCGACAGCGACAAGGCAGCGTCGCTCGGCCTGTCGGAAGTCGCTGTGGGCGCGATCGTGTCGAGCACCATGCAACCGCAGAACATCGGCAGCGTTGAGGTCGACGACACCTCGCTGACGGTTTACCTCGCCGCGAACGACCCGCCGACCACGATCGACGAACTGCGCAACCTGCAGGTGTTCACCGCCCAGGGGCCTGTGCCACTGTCGGATGTCGCAGTTGTCGAAGAGGCCCAGGGGCCGACCTCGATCACCACCGAAGGTGGCACGCGCACCGCGACAGTCACGGTCACGCCGGCTACCGACAACCTCTCGCAGGCGACGGCATCCGTCACGGAAGCGATTGACGCGGCTGACCTGCCCTCGGCCGCGCGCGCTAGCCTCGGCGGTGTCGCAACCGACCAGGCTGACGCTTTCAGCCAGCTGGGGCTCGCGCTGCTGGCGGCCATCCTGATCGTGTACGTCGTCATGGTCGCGACCTTCAAATCGCTGCGCCAGCCGCTGCTGCTCCTCATCTCGGTGCCGTTCGCGGCGACCGGAGCGATCCTCCTGCAGATCGTCACCGGCATCCCGCTGGGTGTCGCCTCGCTCATCGGTGTGCTGATGCTCATCGGCATCGTCGTCACGAACGCCATCGTTCTCGTCGATCTCGTCAACCAGTACCGCGAGAAGGGCCTGAGTGCCTACGATGCGACGATCGCCGGTGGTACGCGGCGTCTTCGCCCAATCCTGATGACCGCGCTGGCCACGATCCTCGCGCTCACTCCCATGGGACTCGGGATCACCGGCACGGGCGGATTCATTTCGCAGCCGCTCGCGATCGTCGTCATCGGCGGACTCATCTCGTCCACCGTCCTGACGCTGCTCGTCCTGCCGACGCTCTACAACCTCGTCGAGGGCGCGAAGGAGCGGCGCCAGGCAAAGCGCGCGGCGAGGTCGGGGCAAACGGATGCCGAGGGCGCACTCGCGCTCGCGGGGGTAGCGGGCGCTGCGGGCGGTGCTGGCGCGGGTGGTGCCGAGGACGTGCCGCTGACGCGCCGTGAGCTGCGCGAACGTGAAGCCTTGCGGACCGGCCAGATCCCGATCCAGGCGCCGGCGGAGCCCGACGAGGTGAGCGAGGCCGCGACCGACACACCTGAGACAGATGGCGTACCGACCTCGGCTGACTCGGATGCCGCGGAGGAGGCCGTCGACGGCGCTGAGCCCGCGTCCGGCGATGCTGACCGCTCAACTACTGACGTCGGCGAGGACAACGTGGATACTGTCGCTCCCGACGCCGGTGAGCCGGAAGCCGTCGAGGCCGAAGCCTCCGAGCCCGAAGCCGCCGACGCGGAGTCTGGTGAGCACGAGCCCGACGACAACGTGGCAGCCGATAGGCACACCGCAGAGTCCGAGGCTGCCGCCGACGGTGATGATGCGGCGTCCGCGGATGCCGAGCCAGCGTCGCCGGAGTCAGCCGACGGCGCTGAGCCGACCGATCCCGCCGCCGAGAACACGGACGACGACGAGAACGGTCGTCAGCCCGAGTAGGAGACTCCCCAGCTCACGGTCCAGGTCTCGCCCGGCGCCAGCCAGCGCAGACCTCGACCGGAGTTGAGGGCGTCCGGCACCGCGCTCATCGGTTCGATAGCGACAGCCAACTCGCGGTTCGGGTAGCGGTCGGTTGTGTACACCTGCACGTAGTCGAGGTCCGGGCCCTGCCAGATCGTGACGGTCCGGCCATCCGGCGCGCTGAGCCGATGGCGCAGCATCCCGTCGGCGTCGCGAGCGATGTCGGTGTAGCAGGTGTTGAGCGAGACATCCCCGAGGCGGGCACCGCTGCGCAGGTCGGATGCCGCATCCACCGGCACCTCGTCGATCGGGATCAGCGCGTCATCGAGCACGAGCATCTTCGCGCCCGGCGAGGTGAGCATCAGGTCGGCTGTCGGTACGTCGCCGAGCGTGAAGTACGGGTGGGTGCCGAGGGCTGCCGGTGCGGCATCCGTGCCGACGTTCTCGATGACGTGGGTCACCTCGATGCCGTCGGCAGTGAGCGCGTACGTGACTGTCGTGTCGAGCTGGAACGGGTAGCCGCTCTGGGGAAAGACTGTGGCCGCGAGCGTGAGCCGGTCGCCGGACTGCTCGGCCACCGTGTACGGCATGAAGCGCAGCAGCCCGTGCGATGCGCCCCCGACCGACGGGTCGGTGATCCACAGCTGGTAGGTGGTGCCGTTGTGGCTCCACTTGCCATCGCGGACGCGGTTCGGCCACGGCACGAGCACGGTTCCGGATGCCGCGGGCGCCGGCATCCCCTGCGGGTACGGTGCGATGAGGTCCACGCCATCGACGGTGAGCCCGCGGATCGTCGCACCCACCTGGGTGAGGTGCGCGGTCACGCGACCGTCGGCACTCGAGAGGTGGAACTGCTCCCCGGTGGGGTCGTGGCGGATGTCGGGCATGGGTCCTCCTCGGCGGGCGTCGTGCCCATGCTAAAGGCCGTGGGTGATGCATCCGACCTTGCCTGCCGTGGTTGCCGCGGCGCGGGGGTTTCCCAGGGTGAGCCTGTACGCTGGATAGGTCGGCTCTGGACATTGCCATGTATGGCGAGTGGGTTTGTGAGTCCTTGGGGCCGATGGTGAGCGCCGATCGGCGTGCATGACCATCACATGAATGGCCCCCGGCCAAGAGAGTCCGGGCCTGTCGAGCGCGTCTCGACTGCTGTTCTCGTGCGAGAGAACCCAGGAAGAACACACCCATGCCCAAGAGCAAGAAGCCGGCCGGCGGCCGCGCAGCCAAGAACTTCGAACCGCGCTACGGCGAGAAGACCGCGTATCAGGACCGCAAGCGTCGCCCTGGCACGTCGTCGGCCGGAAAACCCGGCAGCAAGAGCCCCAGCCACCGCGGCTACCGCCCCGAGACTGCAGAGTCGGACGCGGCGCCCAAGCGTCGCTGGACCGCGCAGGAGCGCGCAGGTCGCGATGAGGCCCGCGCCATCCGTACCCACGCCCGGGACGATCGTCCGCGCCGCGATGACCGCCCCGCACGCGATGAGCGCCAGCGCTCCGGTGGCTATGGCCGCAGTTCGCGCGATGACCGGCCGCGTCGGGACGACCGTCCGTCGTACGGTGACCGTCCGCGTCGGGATGACCGCCCGTCCTACGGCGACCGTCCGCGCCGTGACGACCGTCCCTCGTACGGGGACCGTCCGCGCCGTGACGACCGTCCGCAGCGTGAGGGTCAGGATCGTTACTCCGAGCGTCCGCGTCGGGATGACCGTCCCTCGTATGGCGATCGTCCTCGTCGGGATGACCGTCCGTCCTACGGCGACCGTCCGCGTCGGGATGACCGCGCCGGGTACGGGGATCGTGCCCGTCGTGACGATCGTCCGCAGCGTGAGGGTCAGGATCGTTACTCCGAGCGTCCGCGTCGGGATGACCGTCCCTCGTATGGTGATCGTCCGCGCCGTGATGACCGCGCCGGCTACTCCGACCGCCCGCGCCGCGACGATCGTCCGCGCCGTGATGACCGTCCGAACCGCTCCGACTGGAACGCGCCGACCCGCTCGGCAGCGCACGAAGAGCACGTGGATGTCGTCCACGAGCGCCTGCAGGCCGAGGCCGTTCAGGCTGACGCCGTCGAGGGTGTCGGCTTCGGCGACCTCGGGCTCGGGCAGAACATCGTGAACACGCTCGCCGACCTGGGGGCGGCCACGCCGTTCCCGATCCAGGCGGCGACCATTGCGCCGATCCTCGAGGGTCGCGACGTGCTCGCGCGCGGCCGGACCGGTTCGGGCAAGACCATCGCGTTCGGTGCACCGCTGGTGGAGAGCATCCTGCGCTCGCAGGCGGGGAGCCGCCGGGAGTTCGGCCGGGCGCCCAAGGCGCTCGTGCTCGCTCCCACCCGTGAGCTGGCGCTGCAGATCGACCGGACGATCCAGCCGATCGCGCGCAGCGTCGGCCTGTTCACGACGCAGATCTACGGCGGCGTCCCCCAGGCGCGCCAGGTCGGTGCCCTGAAGAAGGGCGTCGACATCATCGTCGGGACCCCTGGCCGCATCGAGGACCTCGTCGAACAGGGCAAGCTCGACCTCTCCGAGGTACGGATCGCCGTCCTCGACGAGGCCGACCACATGTGTGAGCTCGGGTTCCTCGAGCCGGTGCAGCGCATCCTGCGCCTGACCGCTGACGGCAGCCAGAAGCTGCTGTTCTCGGCGACGCTCGACCGTGAGGTCGCGGCGCTCGTCGACGAATTCCTCGTCGAGCCTGCTGTCTACGAGGTCGCCGGTGAGGACCAGGAGTCCAGCACCATCGAGCACCGTGTCCTCGTGATCGACCACCGCGACAAGGCCGAGATCCTCACGTCGCTCGTCGACCGCGACGGCAAGACCCTGGTGTTCGCCCGCACGCGCGCCTACGCCGAGATGCTCGCCGATCAGTTCGACGACGCCGGCATCCCGTCGCTCGCGCTGCACGGCGATCTGAACCAGGCCAAGCGCACGCGCAACCTCGAGAAGCTCACCTCGGGCCGGGTACGGGTGCTCGTCGCGACGGATGTCGCCGCGCGCGGCATCCACGTCGACGACATCGATCTGGTCGTCCAGGCCGACGCTCCCGACGAGTACAAGACCTACCTGCACCGCTCGGGTCGCACGGGCCGGGCCGGCCGGGAGGGTCGCGTCGTGACGCTCATCACGCGTCAGCGTCGTCGCCGGATGACCGAGATGCTCGACCGTGCAGAGATCGACGCCCCGTTCGAGGACGCCCGCGTCGGTGACGATCTGCTCGAAGAGATCGCTGGTCGTCAGCTCGCCGACGTCGACGCCTGAGTCGACGCTATCTCCCGCGTATCGGCAACCTTCCTGACGTAGGAAACATCCCGCAGGTAGGCCGAATCCCCACCGGATCGTCCTACCTGCGGGAATTGTGCTGCCTCCGGGCGGACAGATATCCGGTCAGAAGAGCATGGCGGCGGCGTCAGCTCGACGGCCGCGCGAGGTAGTGACCACGGATGCCGCGGCACGCCGCGCTGCCAGGCCGGGAACAGGCTCTCTGGGCGGAGCCTCTTCCTCAGCGTGCCCGGTCAGTCCGTGGACCCGAAGCAGCGGCCGCACGCGCTTGGCGAGCCACTGCCGGTACGGCTTCGGTGCGTACGCGGAAGCACCCGGATACAGCCCGCGGTATGACCCGACGAGCTCCGGATGCTCTCGCTCGAGCCACTGCCAGAACCACTGCTTCGCCCCGGGCCGAAGGTGGAGTGCGCCGAACACGACGCGATGAGCGCCGGCGGCCCGGATGCGCGCGAGCGCGTCATCGAGCGTCGCTATTGAGTCGGTGAGGTGGGGGAGGATCGGCATCAGGAACACCGTGACGCGGAATCCGGCATCCGTCGCCGCTTTCACGGTCTCGAGCCGCGCCGCTGCGCTCGGAGTGCCCGGTTCGAGAGTGCGCTGGAGGGCGTCGTCGAACACCGCGATCGACATGGCGAGTGAGACGTCGACTTCGCGCGAGGCTTCCTGCAACAGCGGCAGATCGCGGCGCAGCAACGTTCCCTTGGTGAGGATGGAGAACGGGGTGCTGGCATCCGTGAGCGCCTGGATGATCCCGGGCATGAGCCGGTACCGTCCCTCGGCGCGCTGATACGGGTCGGTGTTCGTGCCGAGCATGACGGGATCGCCCGCCCACGACGGTCGCGCGAGCTCGGCGCGCAGCACCTCGGCGACGTTGACCTTCACGATGATCTGCGCATCGAAGTCGCGGCCGGAATCGAGCTCGAGATACTCGTGCGTACCGCGGGCGAAGCAGTTATGACTGATAACGCCGTTCGCGATGAAATCACCAGTGCCGGTCGTGATGTCGACCATGTCGACGCTGTGCCCGAGATCTTCGATTCCGACGACGCGGAGGTCACTCGATGTCTTCACCGCAGTGTCGACGATCGAGAGCTTTCTCGTGATCGCGGGCCGTGAGATCTCAAAGAAGCGCATCCGTGAAGCCAGCCCTCCCGTGACCCGGATAGCGCTCACCCCGTTCGGTCGCGGCCCCTCTGTGACGGCTGGGATACCAAAGCACGCGAGTGCCTCGCGCACCGTACCGAGCACGTCCTCGCTCTTGTTGCTGATTCTCAGCACACCCCGGGAACAGGAGCCTTCGGCGTCGAAGATCCCGCCCAGGTATCCGGCGAGCCACTCCTCGCTCGGGTCTGTGGGCCGTTGGATGAGTGTCTCTATCGCGGCGACCCCCTCTTTGCGTGCTGTGTGGATGGCGAGCATGGCGCGCCGCCGCTCGGTTGCGCCTGTAAACGGCCTGACGTTGGTGGGGATTCCCTCGAGCGCCAGTAGCGCCTGGGTGCGTTCCAGAGCCTCCGTGTCCGCGAGAGCGAGCCGGAAGGCGTGAATCGTCCAGGTGCGCTGGGGATGCGGGTATGTCTTGTGCAGAATCATCCCGTCGCCCTGGATCATCCCCGCAAGGTAGCCCAGTCGCCACGATCTATCGGTGGCGTCGTGCCCTGCGGCTCTCGCCGTTCCGATCCCGAAACCCATCAGCCGGTTGTTGAGTGTCAGGTACGGACGCTGGCCGGGACCGCTCATCGCGCCCATCACGTGCTTCCAGCCCCGCTCGGTCAAGAAGCGGTGGTCGGCGCTGGCGATGAGCTCTGTCCCATCGGCGAGAGTCACGCGGTAGGCGCGTCGATTCGTCGTCCACTTCGCGCGCACCGTCGTGGCGACGTACCGGCGGTAGTTTCCGCGCCGCTCTGTGCCGATGATCGCGTCGCCGATTCGAAGATCGCCGAGGGCGCGGGTGCGGCCGTCGGCGAGCAGGATCATGGTTTCCGGAGCTAGGCAGTACGAGCAGGCATGACTGCATCCCCGGTAGGGGTTCACTGTCCAGTCGAACGGCATCCCCGAGGCGCCGGGCACGTGGTTGAGGGCGCTCTTGGCGACGACCTCGTGAAAGGTCATCCCCGCGAACTCGGGTGTCGTGACCGAGCGGACGAAGCCGCCGAGGTGCTCCATTCCGGGCAGCGCGTTGCCATCGCTCGCGCCGATCGTCTGCCCGTTCCATCGCATGCGCACAGTCGAACAAAAATACGATCAACTGTCAACCCGCGGGTCAGATCAGCCGAACTGGATGCCGAACCTGGAGGCATCCTACAAACGCGAGACGCAGTACCGCCCGACGTGAACCGCAATCCCACACGGGGTTCGAAGCTGCACCGGTACGCGGGCATAGAATCGCGTCGGCGACGGGGCCGATCCGCCGATTACGGCAGGCCCGCGCCATCGATGTGGAAGGAAGGGCTCACATGGAGCGCGACATCTACGACGAAGACCACGAGGCGTTCCGCGACGTCGTCAAGGAGTTCGTCAAGCGTTACGTCACGAACGAGGCGATTGCCCGGTGGGATGCCGAAGGCGAGATCGACCGCGAGACGATGAAGGCCGCGGGTGAGTCCGGCCTCATCGGCCTGTCGGTGCCGGAGGAGTTCGGCGGCGCCGGGATGCTGCAGGACTACCGTTTCCGCGCGATCGTCATGGAAGAGGTCATCGCGGCAGGCTCGGGATCGCTGGCCGGTGCTTTCGGCATCCAGGACGACCTGGCCGTGCCCTACCTCGTGCACATGGGTACCCAGGAGCAGAAGGAGAAGTGGCTTCCCGGTATGGCGACCGGTGAGGTGATCGGTGCGCTCGCCATGACCGAGCCCGGCGCAGGAAGCGACCTTCGCGGCATCAAGACGATCGCGAAGAAAGTCGACGGCGGCTACGTCGTCAACGGTGCCAAGACCTTCATCTCCAGCGGCAAGACCGCCGACCTGGTGGTCACCTTCGTCAAGACCGGCGAGGGCAACCGCCCGGATGCCTTCAGCCTGCTGCTCATCGAGAACGGCATGGAAGGCTTCGACCACGGCAAGAAGCTGCACAAGATGGGCTTCCACGGCCACGACACCGCCGAGCTTTCGTTCAGCGACGTCTTCGTTCCCGAGGAGAACCTCATCAGCGGCCGCGAGGGCATGGGCTTCGTGCAGCTCATGATGAACCTGCCCCTCGAGCGCATGTCGATCGGCGTCGCGGGGGCCGCTGCGGCTCAGGCAGCCCTGGACTGGACCTTGGCCTACACGAAGGACCGCGAGGCCTTCGGGGAGCGGATCGCTGACTTCCAGAACACCCGATTCCGGCTTGCCGACATGGCTGCCGACGTCGAGGCGCTGTGGGCATATACCGATCGGGTTATGCGTGCGTACGCTGACAAGAAGCTCTCGGCCGAGGAGGCCGCGAAGTACAAGTTCTGGGCGACCGAGCGGGAGTGGGCGGTCCTCGACCTCGGCGTCCAGCTGCACGGTGGGTACGGCTACATCACGGAGTACCCGATCGCCCGCGCGTTCCTCGACGCTCGCGTCCACCGCATTTACGGCGGTACCAACGAGATCATGCGCGAGATCGTCGGGCGTGACCTCGCTGGCAAGCGCTGATCACACCTGCGACAGGATGCCGCGACACCGCCCTCTCAGGAGGCGCGGGTCGCGGCATCCGTCGTTCGTGGTGCCTTGGCGAGGGACAACTCGGCTGGGTGAAGGACAACTCGGCTGGGCGAGGGACAACTCGGCTGGGCGAGGGACAACTCGGCTGAACGGTTAGGCGATGCCCCAGGGGAAGAAGAGGGCGAAGAGGGCGGCGGAGGCTAGCCAGAAAGCGGCGATGAAGACGACGTCGCGCGGGCGGAAGGGCACGAGGTGTCGCTCGGTGCGATCGGGGTAGGCGCCGAAGGCGCGGGAGTCCATCGCGAGGGCCACCCGCTCGGCATGACGGATCGCGCCGGCAAGCAGCGGCACGAGATAGCTGGCCCAGCGGCGCAGACTCGCGATCGGTCCGCGCCCGCGGTGCGCGCCGCGCACGCGGTGGGCCTGCCGGATGATTTCAAGCTCGTGACCGAACCGGGGCACGAAGCGGAACGCGGCCAGGGCTGTATACCCGATCCGGTACGGGACGCGCAGCTGCTGCACGCAGGCCCGCACGAGATCGGGACCGGTCGTGCTGAGGCCCGGGATGAGCGAGAGCGCGAGGATCGCAGCGAGCCGCAACCCCGTTGCGAGTCCGATCTCGAGAGCGCCGCTGTAGAGGGTCCATGCCCCGATCTGCAGCACGGGCGGGGTGTCGGCGACGAGTGCGGCATCCGTCCAGAGCGCGAAGCCGAAGCCCAACACCGCTATGGCGCCGGGTATCGCCAGTGCGAGAAGGACGGCGGCTCGGATGCTGAGACTCACGCCGACGAGCAGCACGAGGTACGACAGCGCGAGAAACGCCACCGGTGTCGCAAGATCGCGCACGAACACGAGCAGCACGAGCGCCGGAAGGACCGCTGCCATCTTCGCAAGCGGGTTCAGCCCATAGAGGAAGCGCACCGCCGAGGTGCGCCGCACGGCGGCGTGCGGGTCATCGGCAACGGATGCCGGGAGCATTGTCGGCGCCGTCGTCACGGGCCACCCCCGGGAAGGTCAGCAACGCGGGTGACCGTTCGCAGTTCCGGGTGCGTGGCGAGCGGGGCGAGGGCGCGCGCGAGCGGCGGGACCCGCAGGCCCGCGCGGGCGATGAGCTCGGCATCCGCGAACACCTCGCCCGGCGCTCCGCAGGCCGTGAGGCGTCCTGACTCCATCACCGCCACGCGGTCGGCGTACTCGGCGACCAGCTGCATGTCGTGGGTGACGACGATGATGGTCGTGCCCTCACGGTTGAGGTCGCGCAGCAGACCGAGAAGTTCGTCTGCTCGGGCGCGATCTTGTCCGAACGTCGGCTCGTCGAGGACGAGCACGCGAGCGCCGGCCACAAGGGCGGTCCCGACCGAGAGGCGCCGCTTCTGGCCCCCCGAGAGCAGGAACGGATGAACGTGCGCGCGCTCGCGCAGCCCGAAGCGGTCGAGAAGGTCGAGGGTGCGCCGCTCGATTTCCGCCTCGTCGAGGTGCTGGCGCCGCAGGCCGTGCGCGATCTCGTCGAACACTGACGCCGCGATGAACTGGTGCTCGGGGTTCTGAAACACGAACCCAACATGGGTCGACAGAGCCCGGTCATCCAGGCGGGCAACATCGAGGCCGTCGATCCGGACGGTGCCCCGGGGCGGCGTGAGCACCCCGGCCAGGGCCTGAATCAGCGTCGTCTTACCCGCCCCGTTCGCGCCGACGATCGCGAGGAAATCGCCGTCGCGAACCTCGAGTGAGACATCCGTCAGAACTTCCGTCTTCTTGCGGCGCAGCGTGAGTCCGCGCACCTCGATGCGCGTGCCGGATGCCGACATCCGTGTCTCGGTCGCCGCACCCGCCCCCGCCTCGCGTGTAGCGGCAGGAGCGGGCTGACGATCGAGTGCCGCGCGCAGTTCGTCGGGACTGATCGGCAGCGGGTCGAAGCGGTACCCGGCCTCCCGCAGGCGCAGAGCCGCGAGCGTCGAGGTCGGCAGCCACACGCCGAGGTCGTGCAGTTCGGCCGCGCGCCCCCGCAGGATCTCGTCAACCGCCCCATCGGCGATCACGACGCCCGCGGCATCCAGCACGACGACGCGGTTCACGAACGGGGCGGCGGCGTCGAGGTTGTGCTCGATGAGCACGATCCCCTTGTCGCCGGATGCCGCGAGCTCGCCGAGAGCGGCATAGACGTCATCGATCCCGCGGGGATCGAGGTTTGCCGTCGGTTCGTCGAGCACGAGAAGGGGCGAACCCATGGCCAAGGCGCAAGCGATCGCGAGCCGCTGCCGACCGCCTCCGGAGAGGCGGTCCGGGTTCTCTGACCGCCGTTCCCACAGCCCGACCCGACGCAGCGAGCTCTCGGCGCGGGCGAGCACATCGGCTGCCGGCAGACGTAGGTTCTCGGGCCCGAACGCGACCTCGTCGAGCAACGTGCCAGTGACAAGTTGCGCGTCGGGGTCCTGGAACACGATCCCCACCTGGGTCGACAGCTGCGCGACGGAGTGCGTCGCGGCATCCATCCCGGCTACCTCGACGCGGCCCGTCAACGCGGCGGGAACGGCGTGCGGGATGAGCCCGTTCATGGCGAGGGAGAGCGTCGACTTGCCCGAACCGCTCGGCCCGAGAAGCAGCACGACGTCGCCGCGCGACACCTCGAACGACACGGATGCCGGGGTCGCGGCATCCTCACCCTCGTGTGTGATCCCGACCTCGCGCAGCTGCAGCAGCCGCGCGTGTTCCCTGCCGTGGGTCGGCTTCGGTGTCGCCGTCTCGCCGGGAGCGGGGGCGACGGAGGCCGAGCGTGCGGCGGAGTCGGGGGGAGCTGTCACGGGTCCTCGTCGGGAAGGGAAGTATGCCCTAACTTAGCTGAACCTAACTCCACGCGCCCCGAGATTCCGGTTTCGCGAGGAAGCCGCGTGGAGCGTCACGCGCGCCGCGCGACGCCAGCGCGCCGCAGCGAGACGCCGATTCCCAGACCCGCAGCAGTCCACGCGACGGGGCCGAGTACGGCCACGATGAGGTAGATGATCTGGGCCAGCAGCGGAAGGGAGGCGAGGTCGGCGGCGAAGGCGACGACGACAGCGACCAGGATGCCGATGACGACGGCCGAGATGAAGAACCGCCAGGCATCCCACACCCGGTAGCGGGTGAGGGCGGCAACGAGCTCCTGGATGCCGCCGAAGAGGATCGCGGTGCCGAGGAACCGCAGCGCCCACTGGGGAGCCATGGCGCTGGCCACGAGGGCCGCGAACACGTGGCTCAGGAGCGCGACCCAGGGCAGACGGATGACCTCCTGCGCGATGATCCCCGGCAGCACGTGTGCGCCGAGAACGAATCCGTAGAAGATCGGTGCGATCCCGAGCACGAACGGCGTGACCCAGCCCGCAATACCCGCGAGGAGCCCCGTCGCGACGCCGATGGCGGCGGTCGTGAGGAGCACACGCGTCGTCAGGACGGAGGATCGGGCCACCGTATCAGCGTACTGCCGCGTTCGGGACCAAAGTCGGTCTCAGAGACGTCTGCGCCGTCGGGTCAGTCGCACTCCGGGCAGCGGCGGGGCGGGGATGCGCTCCGGGCCGTGGTCGATGACGTGACCGAATCGGGCAGCCGCGTTCTCCCAGTCCTCGCGGGCGGCGACGATCTCGTCGTGTGAGCGTCCGACGAAGTTCCACCACATCACGATCTCGTCCGGGAACGGTTCGCCCCCGAGTAGGAAGATCCGCGCGCCCCCGGTGGATCGCAGGGTGATCGCGTCGCGGTGTGTGCCGAGGTAGAGCAGGTGGTTCGTATCTAGTTCGGCGGTGTCGTGCGCCTGCCCGCCGGGTGCGCCGCTGACTGTCACGTCGCCATCGATCAGCAGCAGCGCGTGCTCCCACGCCTGTTCGAGCGGGACGAGTACGTCAGCTCCCGGAGTCAGCTCCAGTTCGGCACCGACGATCGGGGTGTGTGCGGTGGCCGGTGAGGACGCGTCGTCGAGTGTTCCGAGCACGACG
>Ga0207881_1000383_pt1 | contig 19628 bp, 13 predicted proteins | sample MalvirmetagMSP97_FD_184227 | JGI IMG/M metagenome (GOLD analysis project Ga0207881, IMG submission 184227) | Marine viral communities from the Deep Pacific Ocean - MSP-97 (SPAdes) | ecosystem: Environmental > Aquatic > Marine > Oceanic | place: Pacific Ocean | collected 2011-05-03 | reverse complement strand
GCTGCGCTTGCGCAGGTCGTCCATGTAGTTTTCTTTGACCAGACGCACGATGCCCGCGGCGTCCTCGCGGAAGTTCGTCGAGACCGCCATGCGGATGAAGTAGGTGTTGGGCACCATGCTCGCGCGGACGATCTTCTCGAGATCCTCCTGCGCGTTGACCAGATCGAACCCCGTGCCCTTCTGGTACGGCCGCGTCCACTTGGGCGCCTCGGCCGGCAGGCGGGGGTCACGCACCACGCTGGCCAGCACGAAGTCGGACTTCATGCGGTCCACCTGCGTGCCCATGAACAACTGGATCTCCTCCCGGTCGATCGTCGGAGGCATGATCTGGCCCGGCTTGATGTCCGGAGGCAGGCACTCGAAGATCACGTCCGAGGTGAAGACCGGGTAAACCCGCAGCAGCACAAAGTGAGAAATCGTGCCCAGGACCAGGCCCAGACCCGCCGCCCCGGCCAGCAGCCACTTGTACTTGAGCAGCATCTTGACCGGATCGATCGTAAACGCCCCACCCGCGGGGGCCGCGTGGGCGCCCGGGCGCGGGGGCGTCGGTGTCGGTCGTGCCGGGGTCTGGTTGGGGGTCATCGCGCCGCTCCGTTGCTTGCCCCGTCTCAAGCCGGTTCTCGGACCGGTCGGGGGCAGGTTGTGGTCTGTCCAGCCTGTTCTATCTCGGCCGTCCCGCTCAGCCGGCTGAGCCGATCTCGTCTTCTACCTTCCGGATCTCTGCCTCGATCGTCTCGTTGCGTCCGGCGATCGACCGGAGGATGTCCCGGGCCTCCTGGAGGTCCGCCGCGGCCGCCTTCCGGTCGCCCCGGGCCAGCTCCAGCTTCGCCCGGGTGATGGTTATTGTTGCCCGCGCCTCGAAGGAACGCGAGCGACGCTCGCCCATCTCGATCATCTGCCCCGCCTCGTCCAGTTTCCCGAGGGCGATATAGATCGTCGCCAGGGTGTCGTAGGGCTCGCTGCGGGTCGGATCGGCCTCCACCGCCCGCTCGGCCAGCTCCAGCGCCTCCTCGTGCCGGCCCAGCTTGGCCGACATGGTGTACGCGATGTTGTTGTTCAGCTCCCAGTTGTCGCTGGCCAGGCCGAGCCCCAGCCGCCAGGTCTCGACCGCCTCGTCGTACCGCTCGCGGGCGTACAGCTCGTTGCCCAGCGACCGCAGCGCCACGCGCCGCACCCCGTCCGGGGACGCCTCCGACTCGCCCAGCCGGCGCAGCTCGGACATCATCTGCTCGGGCTCCTGCCCGAACCCCATCCGACGCTGCGCGATGAACAGGTCGAGCCACGCGCGCGTCGGCGCGTCCGTGTAGCTCGCACGCAGCGAGCGGTAGTAGTTGATCTCCGCGTCCGGCGACATGCCGAGGTAGAACCGCGCCGCGTTCGAGGCCCAGCCGAGCAGGCGGCCCTCGTCGCCCCGCGCGATCTCGAACGCCTTGGTCATCTGCTGGAGCGCGAAGTCCTCGCGCCCGCGGGCCCGCAGCACCAGCGCCTGGGCCGCCAGCAGGCCGGGGCTCGTGTCGATGTTCCCGCCCACCATGCCGACCAGGCTGTCCAGCACCGTGTTGGCGGTGTTGGCGTCCGGCGGGGTGCGACGCAGCAGGGCGTCGATGTACTTCGCCCCGTCGGTCGGGGAGCGCCGCGCGTTCCATGCCATGCCGTACAGGTCCGAGGCGCGGTCCCACAGCCCGCGCGACTCGAAGGCCAGGCCCAACTGCGACATGAGCGTCGCGTCGTTGGACCGCTTGCCGATCACCTCCCGGGCCACGTCGATCGCCTCGCCTGGTTTCTTGTCGTTGAGCAGCTCGTTGATCAGCCCGAACACGATGATGTCGTCGGTGGGGGCCACGCGCACCGCCTCGCGCAGGTCGCGCATGGCCTCGCTCCGCCTATCCGAGGCGAAGTAGACCGTCGCACGCGTCCGAAGCGCCCGGGCGTCGTTGGGACGCACCCGCAGGGCCGCCTCGAGATCGCTGAGCACGTCCGGGCGCAGGTCGGGGTCGTCCATCTTCGAGACCGCCCGGCGGATGTACACCAGCGGGTTGTCCGGGTGCTTGGCCACCAGATCGTCGAGGATCCGAAGCTCCTCGGCCCGGTTGCCCGAGGCCGCCGCGATCTCGGCACGCTGGAGCGAGTTGGTCAGCGTCCCGGTCTTGGAGGCGGGCATCTTGGCCATCTCGTCGCGGGCCTTCTCCCAGTCGTCAGAGCGCAGGTACATCTCGATCAGCCGCTCGCGGTAGTCGCCGTCGGGCGTGTCCGCGCCGGCGTCGACCACCCGCTGGTACGCGGCCGACGCCTCGGCCGCCCGGCCGAGCTGGAGCATCAGGTCGCCCTCGAGCTTGGTCGCCTCCATGGTCGACTTGTCCTCGCGGGCCACCGCCTCGCCCACCGCCCGGACGGCCACGTCGGGCCGGCCGCGCGTCAGCGCGAACCGCGACATCGAGATGTAGGCGTTCATCTTCTCCCGGTCGTCCGCCGCCGCGTCGATGTACTTCTGGTACGTCTCTTCCGCGACGACCATGCCGTCACGCGTGCCGACGCGCCCCTGGTCGGCGCTCCATCGCGCCGCCAGCTCCACCAACGCCAGCGAATCCCCCTCGGCACGCATGCTGTCGATCAGCGCCTTCGCGTCCGCCCAGCGCTTCTGCTCCATGTACATGATCGCCAGCGAGCCGCGGTTGTTGCGGTCCTGCGGGTTCAGCTCGAGCATCCGCTCGCGCTGGCTCACCGCCCGCGCCAGCCCCTCCTCGCCGCCCGCGACCGACTCGAGCTGCAGCCAGATCTGCACGAACGGGGGGTACATCACGCCGAACCGCTGGTTCCGCCGCGCCACGTCGAGCGCCTGCTCCGTGCGGTTGGACTGCGCCAGCGTCTGCACGTACTCGAAGATAGCCTGCACGTCGTCCGGGCGGATCTGCAGGGCCCGCTCGTACGACGCCACCGCCTCGTCGATCCGGCCGAGCAGCGCCAGCTCGCGGGCCAGCAGCCGGTGGATCGAAGAGTCGGCCGTGCCCAGCGCGGTCGCCTGGCGCAGCAGGGCCGCCGACTCCGCGTGGTTGCCTCCCGCCGAGGCGATGCGCGCCCGGTAGGAGATGCCCCGCACGCGGTCGGTGTTGTTCGCCTCCGCCCGGGCCGCCAGGCGCTCGGCCTCGGCCGTGTTCCCGGCGCCCAGCGCGCGGATGAACGCCGTATCGATGTACTCGGTCGAATCCGGCGCGATCTCGGCCAGACGCGCCAGCGCGCTGTCCAGCCGCTCGACGTCCTGCCGCTGCAACGCCAGCCCCGCGATCCGCGCCTGCTTCTCCTGCTCGGTCGCGTTCGAGGCCTCGATGATGCGGTACCGCACCTCCAGCTCGTTGTCGCCCGCCAGCGCGCCGGCCATCGCCGCCAGCCCGGCGTCATCGGGGTGCTCGCTCTTCGCGGCCTCGACCACCGCCCGTGCGTCCCGCAGGTTGCCAAGATCGACCAGCAGCGACACCAGGTCCGCCACCACCGGCAGCGGGTAGCCCAGCGACGCGATGTTGTCCTGCAGCAGCCGCGCCGCCGCGGCCGGGTCCGCCGCCGTCGTCTCCGTGCCCAGACGCAGCCGGCGAGCCTGCGCCGCCAGCGAGACCGCCGGGTCCTCGATCGAAGCGGGGTTCTCCAGCTGGCCGATCTGGCGCAGGCCGTTCTCCGCCATCGTGTTGCCCGGCGAGAGCCGCAACGCCTCCTTGTACAGATCCGACGCCGCCCGGTAGTTCTGCAGCTGCGTCTCGATCTGGCCCAGGACCAGCAGGGCCCGCAGGTTCGAGCGGTCCAGCTCCACCACCCGACGCAGCGCCGTCTGCGCCGTGCCGGTCTGCCCCAGCTCGAGCGAGGCCCGGGCCTCGTAGAACAGCCCGTCCGGATTCGAGTTCTGCCTCAGCTCGTTGAACCGGCGGAACAGCCGCAGCGCCTCGGTGTTCTGGCCCTTGGCCAGCGCGATCCGGCCGTCCAGGAGCATCAGACGCACGTCGTCCTCGGCCACCTGCGTCGCGTACTGGTTGCGCATCTGCGCGGCCGTGTCCAGCAGGGCCGTGCGCCGGTCCGACTGCGCCGCGGGGATCTGATCGTACAGATCCAGCGTCACGTCCGCACGCGTGATCAGAGCCGTCCGCTGGTAATCGAACCGCAGCACGCCCCGCAGGCTCAGCGGAAGGGTCGGCAGTTTGCCGATCTCCGCCAGCCGGGCCGAGGCCGCGTCCAGATCACCCACCGTCCGCGCCACGCCCGCCGCCGTCGTCAGCAGGCCCGCGTCGTCCGGACGCTGCTCGAGGTAAAAGTCCACCAGCTCCCGCGTCCGCGCCAGCTGAGCGGCCGGGTCAACCGCCCGCTCCAGGCCGGCGAACTGCTCGATCAGCATCTGGCTGACCGTGGCGGGGTCCTGCTCGCGCATCAGCGCCTCCAGCGCCTCCAGCTCGGGCGTCATCGCCGTGAACCCGGCGCGGATCCGTTCCTGCCGCTCGGACTCGGGCAGCCCCGCGTGCCGTTCGAAAACGGTCTGGAGCTCGTACTGGGCCATCAGCAGCCGCACGTACGGGTCCTCGGGGTTCGTCTCAAGGAACGACCGCCCGATCTCCATCGCCTTGTCGCGTCCGCGGGTGGCCGCCGCCGCCTGGTCCAGTCGCTCGTCGCGGATCTCGCGTGTCATCGTGTACCGCATCAGGGCCGCCGCGGCCGCGCCGTCGTCCGGGTCCGCCTCCAGCGCCGTCCGCAGGTCCTCACCGATCAGGTCGATCTCCGCCTCAGTCAGCACGCCGTTGTTCAGGTAGATCATCTCGCGGGCCAGCCCGCGGTACCGCAGCAGCGAGGGCCACGACTCGTCCACCCCGCTGGCGCGGTCGAAGTACGACGCGGCCTGCGTGGCCGCCTCGGCCAGCTGGTCCGCCCCGCCGCGGGAGTACCCGAGCTGCAGCCGCCCGTGCATCACCTCGAGCAGCCGCCGGTGGGCCGCCACGTCCGTGCGCAGCGACGTCGCCAGCTGGTTGATCGCCCCCAGGTAATCGCGGAAGAACGCGTTGGTGTACGCCGTCTCGGTCTCGGGCGTCCAGGACTCCATGGCGCCGACCCACTTGTCCAGCCACTGGCGGTTGGTCGTGTCGTGACCGACCGCGCGGCCGTACATACGGGTGGCGGCGTAGTAGTCGCCCTCCTGCATGGCCTTGTCGCCCAGCCGCTCGTAGTCGCCGCCGCTCTTGAACGCCAGCGACGCGAACGCCCAGGCCAGCAGCCCGAACACCGCCACAAGACCGACGCTCAGAAGCACCACGAACCGCGTGTTCACCTTGCCAGCCATCGCAACTCCCTCCGCACGCGTTTCTCACGCGCCGGCTCTAAAACCACCCGGCGATCAGCCCTGACCCTCGGGGGGATACAGACCCTGCTCGACCTCGATCCAGTCCGGCACGCTCCGCATGATCTCGCCGATCAGCTCGCCCAGCAGGTCCGAGGCTTCCTCCGCCAGCTCCTCCACGGAGCCGACCGTCGCGCTGTTCACCTGAACCTTCAGGTAGTACGCGTAATCATCCGTCAGATTGAACGCCAGCGTCCGCACGTCGTTCGCGTTGGGAACCGTGCCCCCGTTGGCGATGAAAAAATACCCCGCGTAGTACCGCCGCCCGTTCGGCAGCAGGTACTCCGAGCAACGCATCCGCAGCGCCTGCTCCGGCCCCACGTTCCGCGGCAGACGCACGCGCCGCCCGGGGGCGTCCGTGTACCGGCTGTCGTTGCTCAGCCGCGCCGTGTAGATCGTCCCGTTCCGCCCGGCCAGCTCCTCGGGCACCGTCCGGTCCGGCACCCAGCTCTCCGACGGCAGGTCCAGCTCGACCACCCGCGACGCCTTGGCCTGCTGCAGACCGCCGCCCACGAAGCACCGCTCGGGCACGTGCGGCACCGTGTCGATCATGCCCGTGTAGTACGCCGCGTGGAACTCGAGGATGACCGGAGCCCGGCCGTCCTCGCCCGTCCCGCGCTTCAGGTACGACCGCGTCAGATAGTTCTGCGTCTTGAGGACCTCGAGCACCTCGGGCGACTCGATCACGTCCGGGCCCAGCCGCGTCCAGCCCGGCGTCTCCGCCGGCAGCGTCGAGATCTGCCGGTTGTCCGGCGGGTAGATCGCGATCTTCCGCAGGTGGATCCCGCCCGCGCGGATCGCGGCCCCCATGCCCACCGCGCACGCGACCAGCACCGTCAGAGCGCCCACCCGCGCCGCCAGCATGCCGCCCCTCATACCACGCCCCCTTCCGCCGGGCCGACGATCTTGTTCAGCGCCCACACGATCCCCAGGAACAGCAGCAGCGAGGGGAACAGCAGCAGCGTGCCGATGATCATGTGCGCGTCACCGGCCGCCAGCCCCGGGTCGATCAGCATCAGCAGCCCCAGCACCGTCACCCGCACCATGTTCATCAGGATGGCCACCGGCCCGGCCAGCAGCATCAGCGCGATCCGCTGCCACCACTCGCCCGTCGCCAGCAGCGCCACCGCGCCCGCCAGGGCGTAGAACGCCACCACCATCCGCATCCCGCTGCACGCCTCGGCCACGTTCATCGGCAGCACGTTGCCCGTCGAGGTGATGATCTCCAGCGTGTTCCCGTCGATCTCCACGTTGAACCAGTTGAACGGCTGCCCGATCAGGTTCAGCATCAGCCACGCCCCCTGGCTGGCGATCAGCTGCAGCCCGAACGTCACCCCCAGCATGATCGACTCGGAGATCGTGATCGCCAGCAGCAGGTACGCGATCGGCAGGAACACGTGCCGCAGCATCCGCGGCCCGGTCAGCAGCAGCACCAGCCCCCCCAGCGCCAGCACCAGGCTCGCACCCTGCAGCATGTGGTTCCGCACGTTCACCACGCAGTACGCGTAACTGACGATCCCCAGCAGGAACGGCACCGATGCCGGCCAGAACACGCTCACCGGCGTCCGCGCGATCAGCTCGCGCCGACGCCACACCAGATACCCGCCGATGAAGGGGATCACGAACGCGTGCCCCCAGTCCTGCATCGCCTCGACGCTCATCTCCGCCTGCGTCCAGAGCCAACGGTAGTACAACCCCAGGAACCCCACCCCAAGCAGCAGCGTCCAGCGCAGGCCCGCGGGGGTGAACAGCCCGGCGATGCGTCCGGGGCGTTCTTCCCGGGTCCCGGCGTTGGATTGAACGTGTACGGTGCTCATCGTCAGCGATCAGATCGACATCCGGCAGGGTCCACTTCGCCCCGATCCTCGGAACCCGTCCCCCGAACCCCCCAGACGGGAGGCCGCAACACCCGGCCGAGCCCGACCGGAACGCCGCGGGAGGATCCGACACCGGCCCGCCGCCCCACGCGGGGCGCGCACTTCACCCTGAAATGGGTCTTCCGGTGACCGCCGTACGACCCGCATCCCTCGCGGGTTCAGACTTTGCCGCCCATCGGCCCGACGCCGGCAAACCCGACGCCCGCGGGCGGCCCAACATCAACGCTGCAGGTTCGTCGGCGGCGCACCGAACACGTCGTTGCCGAAGTTCCGGTCCAGCAGGAAGCCGAACCCGTAGCTCGTCCGGAAACCACCCCGGACCACCGCCAGCGGCGTCGCCCAGAAGTTGGTCCCGATATTGATCCGGTCGTCCCGGCGGATGTACACGTCCGGCTGCGTCCCCTCGCCGATCGCACGCAGGTTCAGCATGATCGTCGCCTGCTCGTCCGGGCCCACCATCCGCGTGATGTCCACACGCTCCGGGATCGCCAGCGGCCCGAGCCCCCCGCCCGTCGTGATCGCACGCGTCAGCGTCATCTTCCCCACCGGAGGCAGGTTGTACACGCCCGGGCGGGCCACCTGCCCGTCCATGTAGAAGTTGCCCGACTCGTTCTGCGGCACGCGGATCACGTCCCCCGGACGCACCACGATGTTGAACCGCGCATCGCCCGCCAGCAGCGGCCGCACCGGCACCCGGATCACCCGCTGCGTGAACAGGTCGCCCCGCGAGTCCCGCGCCTCCAGCGTGCCCGGCCGGGCGATCGTCCGGCGCGTCGCCGCAGGCAGCGACTCCCGCACCCAGCGGCCTTCCACGAACCGCCAGCGCACGTCCAGCGAACGACGCTCCTCGCCCTGCGCCGCCGGCTCGCCCTGGGCCGCCGGCTCTCCGGGCGTGTCGATCAGGTCGATCGGCGGCTGCCCCGCGGGCTGCACGCCCACCGCCGGCACCACCCCGCCCATCGGGCCGCCAAGGGCGCCCGGGGCCGATAGCTCCTCGATCACGTCCAGCACGCTCTCGCCCTCGCGCGGGTCCGCCGGACGCTCCGTCCCGCGGAACACGTCGTCCGGGTTCTGCGGCGAGATCCGCGAGTCCGAAAGCGAGATCTGCCGGATCACATACAGCTCGTCCACGAACTCGGGCAACCCGCCGGACGCCGACATCGCCTCGAGAATCCGATAGTCCGCGCTGGGCACCACATAAGGCCCCGGCTGCTGCACGTTGCCCAGCAGATAGAACAGCTGCTGACGCCGCTGCTCGACCACCACCGACACCAACGGGTCCGCCACGATGTCCCGCATCCGGTCCGCGACCGCCTGCGACACCTCCGGCTCGGTCAGCCCGTTGATGAAGATCCGCCCGAGCTGGGGAACCTCCACATATCCGTTCTGGTCCACCTGCCGCGTGATCGTCTCCACGTTGCCGCGCGCAACCAGGTCCCAGATCGTCAGCGCCACGATGTCGCCCGGGCCAACCCGGTACGGATCGGTCTGCGGGATCAGGTCCTCGGGCGTGATCTCGCTCTGATCAACCCACCGCTCCTGCGGGTCCTCGATCGCCGCCAGGTGCGTCAGGATCGGCACGCGCGTCGGCGTCCGCTCCCAGCGCCCCACGATCGACGGGTTCCCGAACGAGTCCCAGTTCGAGCAACCGGTCAGTCCGACGACCACCGCCAGCCCGATCAACGCGGCCAGCTTCCGGGTCATCGACGGGCAATCTTCAACGCTTCGCATGCCACCCTCCTGCGGGGGTACGGACAGTCCCGGGCCCGCGTTCGCCGCTCCGGGCAAACACCGACCCTTTCAAGTGCCAAGCATAGCGCCACCCGGGCCACCCCCGCAGCGCACCGCCTGCGCGGAAAGCATCGACCACCCGCCCCCGCCCTGTTGATTCTCGGTCCCAAGTTTCCAAGACAATCCCCCGCCCCCGGCGCATACGATGCCCCGCAGGCAACCCCCACCCCCAGGGGACCCGGACCCACCCATGACCACACCCGATCAACCCACCCAAGCGAGCCGCGGGCTTCAGCCCGCGCGGTCCTCCATCAACCAGTCGTCCCCGACCGCCCCGACCGACCAACCCAACCCCCTCGCACGCACCCTCACCCGCCACCCCCGCCCCCTCGGCGGCGACCCCATCCGCAACGCCCGCCCGACCATCTCCCTCACAGGCATGGTCCTCAACAACGCCGGCGACGCCCTCCAGCACATCGCACCCAAGCGCAAGCCCGACTGGCTCCGCGCCAAAATGCCCGGCGGACAGGCCTTTCAGTCCACCAAGGCCAACATGCGCACCAACGGCCTCCACACCGTCTGCGAAGAGGCCGCCTGCCCCAACATCGGCGAATGCTGGGACCGAGGCGTCGCCACCATCATGATCCTCGGCGACACCTGCACCCGCGCCTGCGGCTTCTGCAACGTGAAGACGGGCAAACCCCCCGTCACCGACCGCGACGAACCCAGAAGAGTCGCCGAGTCCTTAAGAGGCCTCGGCCTCAAGCACATCGTCATCACCTCGGTCGACCGCGACGACCTCCCCGACGGCGGGGCCGCCATCTGGGCCGAAACCATCATCCGCGTCCGCGACGCCTGCCCCGAAATGTCCCTGGAAGTCCTCATCGGCGACTTCAAGGGCGACGAGGCCGCCCTCCAGATGGTCATCGACGCCAAGCCCACCATCATCGCCCACAACCTCGAAACCGTGAAGCGCTGCCACCCCGCCGTGCGGCCCAGTGCTCGTTATGAGCGCACCATGGAACTGCTCCGCCGCGTCAAGGCCCAGGGCGCCATCGCCAAGACCGGCATCATGGTCGGCATCGGCGAGAAGAAGCACGAGGTCCTCGAACTCTTCGAAGACCTCGTCCGCATCACCGGCACCCACGAAGGCCGCCGCGACCCCAGCGACCCCGCCCGCGGCGACCCCTGCGACATCATCACCATCGGCCAGTACCTCCAGCCCACCCGCAACCACCTCCCCCTCGACCGCTGGGTCCACCCCGACGAGTTCGCCGAGTACGAAGCGGCCGGCAAAGCCGCCGGCATCAAAACCGTCTTCTCCGGCCCCCTTGTCCGCTCCAGCTACCTCGCCGACAAACAGGCCGAAGACATCCTCGCCACCCTGAGGTAGGTCGGCACGCCGTGCCAACTCTCCTCCCGTTGGCCCGGGCCCCGCTCGCCGAGCCGGGTCCTGTCTTGGCCCCTCCAAACACTCCAAGAGCCACAAGCAGAGCCATTTAGAGCCAATATGCCGCCCTAAATGGCCCGAATTGGCTACAATCATGGCCATGCCCCCCATCGAGTCCATCCAGATCACCCCCGAAATGCTCGCCCTCATCGCCGAGATCGATGAGTTCAAGGGTGCCTGGCGCGCCCTCGGCCGCCTCGCCCCCGAGCGGCTCCAGCAACTCCGCAAGGTCGCCACCATCGAGAGCGTCGGCTCGTCCACTCGCATCGAGGGCTCCAAGCTCTCCGACCGCCAGGTCGAGGAACTCCTCTCCCGCGTCCGCACCGAATCCCTCGCCACCCGCGACGAACAGGAGGTCGCCGGCTACGCGGACGTCATGGAGACCGTGTTCGCCAGCCACGACGCGATCCCGATCAACGAGACCCACATCAAGCAACTGCACGCCATGCTGCTGCGCTACTCCGAGAAGGACGCACGCCACCGCGGCGAGTACAAGAAACTTCCCAACAGCGTCGAGGCCTTCGACGAACACGGCAAGTCCCTCGGCGTCATCTTCGAAACAACCACCCCCTTCGATACGCCCCGCCGCATGACAGAACTGATCGACTGGGTGCGTGCGGCCCAGGAAGACAGAGCACTGCACCCTCTGCTTGTCACGGGCGCTTTCGTCGTGGTCTTTCTCGCGATCCACCCGTTCCAGGACGGCAACGGCCGCCTCTCCCGCGTGCTCACAACGCTCCTGCTGCTCAAGTCCGGCTACGCCTACGTTCCCTACACCTCGCTCGAAAGCGTCATCGAGCAGAGCAAGGAGGCCTACTACCTCGCCCTCCGCCGCACGCAGGGCACGCTGGCAGAGCCATCGCCCGACTGGACACCCTGGCTCGTCTTTTTCCTGCGCGCCCTCCGCCAGCAGAAGGCGCGTCTGGAAACCAAGATCGAGCGCGAACGTCTCATGCGTTCCGCAATGCCCGAACTCGCCGTGACCATCCTCGACCTCGCCGCCGAGCACGCCCAGATCAGCGTCGGCGACATCATCCGCGCCACCGGCGCCCCCCGCGGCACCATCAAAAAGCGCCTCACCGAACTCGTCGAAGCCGGCCACCTCACCCCGATCGGCCAAGGCCGCGGCGCCAAATACACCCCGGCATAGCGGGAGAGCGATGGCGAGGCTTGGGAGCAGCACTCTTCAGCCCCGAAGGGGCGCAGGTCTGTAGCCGCGGGTGGAGCGAAGCGCAACCCGTGGAAAGCAGGCCTCAATGCCCCCTTCACCCCGGAGGGGTGACGGAACCGTCACGATCCAACTACCGAATCCCCCCTGTGCTCATCCTCGACCTCGAATCCCTCACCCCCGACCACCCCGGCTTCACCGCCAAGGCCGTCCTCAACCACCACGGCATCATCTTCCTACCCGTCCGCGTGCAACACCGCGACCGCAAGGCAACCAACATCTCGTACGAGGACGACTACAAGGGCAACGCCCTCGCCGCGATGCTCACGCCCGGCCGGATCGAGATCCGCTACCACAAAGCTTTCCCGGACGACGCCGTCGCCGACCTGCTCCGAACCCTCACCGCCCACCCCGACCTTGCCTTCATGCGCGGCTGGTCCGCCACCTATCAGGGCAGGCCCGTTTCATTCTGAAGCCCCCCTCCCCTAGTACCGCCCCCATCCCATTTCTTCGCGACCCTCCACGCTTGATATGTACTCATATTTGGAGCGGACTCCAGCCCGACTCTTGGTGGCACAGGCGTCCCGCCTGTGTTCCCGCGCACAGATTGGACGATGATAGATTTTCAAGATTCGAGAACAGCCGGACTTCATTCATCATCGCGGTCATCGAAGCAGTGAAACACCCAGACCTCGCCATCGATCTGGGCCTGCTCGAAGTATTCCATCCCGTCTGGGAGTTGTGATTCCCGCGTGATGATCGCGGCTTCTACCTCGCCGAGTATCGTCCATCCCATGCCCTCCACCTCGGCACGGGATCGCTCGATCGCCGAATAGAGATGCTCGTCGACGATCCAACTGCTGATGTACGCCCCAACGCACTCGTCTTCAGTGGGAGGAGTAGCCTCAAACTGGATAAAGAAGGTGTGCAAGCGAGTATCCTAGTTCACGTAGATCGATCCCGTGATCCCCGTTTCTCGCTTTTCTTCTTCCGTGCGAACCCCATCCGCATCAGCCCCGCCGACACGTTGCCTCTGTGCGCCCTCAGTGCCAATGCCCTCACCGCCCACCCCGACCTTGCCTTCATGCACGGCTGGTCCGCCACCTACCAAGGCCGCCCGATCATGTTCGCGTGACCGGGCAGGGCTATGCGAACCACGTTGACGCCGACCCGCAACCCTTCACGGCAACAACCTCCGATTCGAGTTCACGAACTCCCGCTCCAAAAACCCCAACTTCCGATCGAGCAGATCCGCCATCTCCGGCGTCGCTTCCACATGAACCGGGATCAACGCCGACACATCCTTGCCGTACCGCGCCGCGACCACCCACCGTCCCATCTCCTCGATGTAGTCCCGAAGCGCTTCAATCGGACCATGATTCGTGTCAGCACGGATGTATGCGGACGGCAGATCACCCACGATGACCCACACCCAGGGATCCACGCCTTTGTCATCTGACGCCACTTCAAAGAGCCAGATCGTGCAGACCCCGCCGGCCCCGCCGCCCCAGTAAACGCGCCCGAGCCCATCGCACCACGCTTGTGATTCAAGAAAGCGACGCGCTCGCGCGAGCTCGTTCCGAATCAGCCGCGTGTCGTCATCACAATCACCAACCGGCGCATCTGCGGCGACCAGCAGATCCCAATCAAACTCGAACGCACCCCGTTCCTTCACCCAGAACCTCCCAATCCCATCCTAGCAATAGCTTTGTGTTACCCTCCCGCCCATGCCCACCTGGACCCCCTGGCGCCCCTTCCCCGACCCCCGCACCCGCGGCATCCTCTCCGCCCCCCTCGGCCCCGGCGTCTACGAACTCCGCAACCGCGCCACCGGCCAGCTCCTCATCTGCGGCATCGGCGCCAACTGCGCCGCACGCATGTCCTCCCTCCTCCCAGCCCCCCTCGGCTGCGGCACGCGCAACAACTCCGACAAACGCGACTACCTCCGCCGCCAACTCCGCAACATCGAATACCGCACCTGCGCCTGCAAAACCCGCGCCGAAGCCGCCGCCATCGAGCGCAAACTCCTCGCCAAAGCCACCTACCGCTTCAACACCTGACTACCCCTCCTCTCCCGCCACGGGGGGGGGGCGGCGGGAGCCGACCGAGGCGAGGGCTCCCCTCCCTCCCCGGCCTCCCTCCCCAACCCATTCCTGATCCCTCCCCTCCGCGCCCTCTGCGTGAACTTCGCGCCCTCTGCGTTCAGTCCGAATGTCCGTCCCTGTGCGCAATCCCGCGCGCACTTCCACTTCTGTGCGCCGTCTGCGCGACATCCACCCCATTCTTCTTGAATCAAACCCCCCGCGCGATACCTTCGCGCCATGACCACCACACTCGACCAACCCGCCGTCCGCCCCTCCATCGCCCACCCCGCGAACCAACCCACAGACCAACCAGCTAACCGGCCCGACGAGCCCCGCCCCTTCAGCACCCCGGATCTCTCCCGCCTCCTCCACGCCACCTACAACCCCGACTACCACGCCCTGCGCCTCTGCGACCTCTTCGAGTGCAACGTCGTGCAGCTCGCCGACGCCTTCGAGTCCGAGGGCATCGAGCACGCCATGACCCGCATCGAGCGCATGGCCCAGCTCCGTCTGCGGCTCATCCGCGCCGAGGCCGAACACACCGCCCTCGCCCGCCTCATGGACCTCGCCGGCAACCACCCGACCACCCCCCGCGAAAAAGAAACATCCCGCAAAGCCGCCTCCCACATCCTCCGCATCTGCGCAAAGCCCAATCTCCCCCCGTCCCGGACGGGGGGAGATGGCGAGGCAACGCCGAGCCAGAGGGGGGGTTCCGCGCCCGACCGCCCCAGAGCGCCCCAACCCACCCCACACACACCTAGCCCCGACCGGAAGGGAGGGGATGGCTTCGTCGCCGATCGCGCCTCGCGCCCCCAACCCGACCCCCAACACACAAAGACTCTGCCCGACCGCAAGGAAGGCGATGGTTTCAACGCCCACCGCGCATCAACCCCCCCAACCCGCCATCCAACCCGCAGCGGCTCAACCCGATCGGAAGCGAGCGGACGGTGCGCCCGCCCCAACCCCAACCAACCCCACCCCCCGCCAAATCCAATCCACCGCCGGCACCACCCACGGACACCACCCCCATCCCATCAATCCCTCCTCTGTGCCCTCTGTGCTCTCTGTGCTCTCTGTGGTCGCTCCCCACTCCGTCTCTTCGTCTCACCGTCTCTCCGTCTCTTCCCCCACCAACAATCCCCCATGCACGCCATCCGCCTCACCCCGGACGACACCGCCCGCCTCCGCGCCCTCCGCGCCGAGGCACTCGTCACCGATCCGTGGTCGTTCGGACCCACCCCCGGCGAGGACAGCTTCGAGTCCGAGGATCGCGCCCGCCAGATCCTCGCCAACCCGAACCACGCCATCTTCGGCGTCCAGGGCGCCGCCGACCCGGCCCGCCCCCTCGTCGCCATGGCGGGCGTCATGCGCCTAACACGCGCCAAGCAGAACCACATCGCGGACATCTGGGGCGTCTACACAACCCAAGCCTTCCGCCGCCGCGGCTGCTGCCGCGCCCTCATGACCGCCTGCATCGATCACGCCCGCGCCTGGCCCGGCGTGGAGCGCATCACCCTGTCCGTGTCCGAACGCAGCCCCGGCGTCCGCGCTCTCTACGAATCCCTCGGCTTCACCACCTGGGGCATCGAACCCGACGCCGTGCGCATCGGAACAGAATCCGCCGCCGAACGCTTCATGCACATGAAACTTTGAATCCCGCCCCCCCTCGTATCCCCACCCCCTCCGTGCCTCCGTGCCTCCGTGCCTTCGTGCCTTCCCCATGAACCCCGCCACCGTCGCCAACCTGGTCCGCCAGATCGAGGCCAAAGACCTCTCCACCGCCGCCCACACCTGGCGCGTGGTCCTCTACACCCGCGCCCTGCTCGAGCACTTCGGCGTCGACCGCGAACTCACGGCCCTGCTCACCCAGGGCGCCGCCCTGCACGACGTCGGCAAGCTCGACATCCCGGACGCCATCCTCCAGAAGCCCGGCAAACTCACCGACGACGAGTTCGAGATCATCAAACTCCACCCCGTCACCGGCAACGCCCGCATGATCACGCTCGACGTCACCGACGAGCCGATCTTGAACCTCGTCCGCTACCACCACGAGCGCTGGGACGGCCACGGCTACCCGCACCAGCTCAAAGGCGAGGACATCCCCATCGGCCCGCGCGTCTTCGCCGTCATCGATTCCTTCGACGCCATGACCTCCGTCCGCCCCTACCGCCAGCACATCGCGGACAACGCGGCCGACCTCGCCCTCGTCGAACTCCAGGCCGGCATGGGCACCAGGTACTGGCCCGAGGCCGTCGAGGGCTTCACCGACCTCTACCGCACCGGCAGGCTCGACCACATCGTCCACTACTTCAACGACGACGTCCCCCTGCCCGCCTTCGAGCAGGCCCGCGACGACCAGTTCGACGCCATCCGCCTCCGCCATTCACCCGCAAAGCGCACCGATCCCGAGAATCCTGTCAGTGCCCACCAACTTCCGCGGTGATCCCACGGGAACGCCCGCGGCAACCCGGCCGCCCGCGCCCCGTAGAATCCCCTAAAACCCGCGCCGCCCCGGCACGGGTCCACCGCGGAGGCCAACCCATGCGACCCATCCGAGCCCTGCTCGCCCTCGTCCTCTTCACACTCCCAGCCGCCGCCCAACCGGCCAACCAACCGGCCCAGCAACCCGAAAAGCCCCGCCTCGCGGTCAGCGCCATCACCGCCACCCGCCCGGCCCTCGACGCCGCCCGCTTCCAGGGTCAGGCCCAGGCCCTCGACCAGATCATCGCGGCCGCCGACAACCAACTCCTCGACGCCCTCGCCGACACGCGCCGCTTCGACTTGGTCGCCCGCTCCGACCTGGCCACCGTCCTCAAGGAACAGGACCTCGCCGACTCGGGCCTGATGGACCCGTCCGACCCCCAGACCGCCCGCGCCTTCGCGCTGGCGGGAGCCCGATATGTCGCCACCGTCTCCATCGACAACTTCCAGGACGCCGTCGCCACCGCCGACTTCACCGGCGGCCTCGGCAACACCACCATGGAACGCCGCACCATCCAGCTCCAGGCCACCCTCAAGATCTACGACACCACCACCGGCGTCCTGCTCGACTCGACCACCCTGGCCATCGAGGACGCCCAGATCCGCGAGACCCTCCCCGGCGCGACCCAGACCGGCCGCCTGACCAACGCCCTGCTGGCCGACGTGTCCCACCGCCTCGCCCGCGACACCGCCAACGCGATCATGAACACCATCGCCCCGGCCCGCGTGCTGGCCTACACCCTCGGCCAGGTCACCCTCAACCGCGCCGAAGGCACCGGCATCGAGGCCGGCCAGATCTGGCGGGTCTACCACGCCGGCCCGGCCCTGATCGACCCCGACACCGGCGAGAACCTCGGCCGCGAGGAGATCCCCGTCGGCTGGGTCCGCATCACCGAGGTCACCCCCCGGTTCAGCAAGGCCGAGGCGATCGAGGACACCGGCATCACCGCCGGCGCGGTCCTGCGGCTCGCGCCCGACGGCCTGCCCGCCGGCGTCGATCCCAACGCCCGCCCGGTCCGATCCGGCATGACCTTCCAGCAGTCCACGACCGCCACCGACGGCCGCATCGTCACCCAGCCCGGGCGGTTCGTGACGCCCGCCGAACCCCGGACCGAGCCCGCGTCCATTCCGACCCGCCGGGTGGCGGTTTTCGTGCGTGATGTGTCCGACGCCGTGCCCGACCGGCGGACGGATTCGCTGGAGGCCCTCGTCACCGCGTCGCTCGGCGGCGGGGGGGTCGAGGTGATCAGCCGCGCGGCCGTGCTCAACGCGGTGGCCGAGTTGTCCGGCGCCGGCGCCAACCGCGGTGGGGCCGACCCGACCGCCGACGCGGCCGCCCGGCTGCTGTCCGACCAGGCCAGCGCCGCGTCGCTGGCCCGCACGCTGGGCGCCGACGCCCTGCTGGTCACGACCGTCGCCGACCTGTCGCGCCAGGAACGCAGTTTCAACGACCCGGCGCTGGGCGTGAGCACCGAGATCGTGCGCACGACCCTGACCCTGACCTGGGACCTGATCGCCGGCGACACCGGCGGCTCGATCGGTTCCGGGCTGGCCGACGCGACCGACTCGGTCCGCCGTTCCGCGCGGGTGAGCAGTTCGCCGACGGATCTTGGTGCATTGATGAAGGAGGCCGCGGCCCAGGTCGGGCCGCAGGTGCGCCGGGCGCTGGCCGAGACGGCCGACCGGACGGCGCAGGCCGCCCCGGCCGAGGTGGCGGTGTCGGTCCGCGTGACGATCCAGGACCTGAGCGTCCCGGACATCCGCAAGATCGACGGCGTCTGGACGGTCATGTCGGGGCGGTACAACCTGATCCCCGCGCCGACCACGGTGATGGTCGACGGCTTCCAGGCCGGCAGCACGCCGGCGGAGCTGATGCTGACCCCGGGCCCGCATCGGATCCGGCTGCACCAGCCGGGCTTCGACCCGGTCGAGCGGTTTATCGTGGCCCGCGAGGGCATGGAGCTGGATATCCCGATGGCGCTGTCCGCGTCGGGCATGCAGCGCTGGCAGCAGAACGCGGCGTTCCTGGAGACACTCAAGACCGGCGCGGCGCTGCGTGAGAACGAGCAGAAGCTGGTCGAGGGGCTGGCCGAGTTCCTACGTCAGGCCCGGGTGAACCTGGACACTTCGTCGTTGCAGTCCATCGAGGCCCCGTCGCTGTGGGAACAGCTGCTCGACCGGTGAGACGCGGCGTGTCCATCGTGGACCGGGCCGGCCGGGTTGGCCGGGTCGGGCGTCTGGCGTGCCTGCTGTGCGCGGCGGCCCTCCCGGCGGCTGGGGGATGCCAGAGCGGGTACCGGGACTTTGCGCGGTCGGTCGATGCGAGCATCGCGGCGGGGGACTACCGCGGGGCGGCGAGCCTGGCGACGGCCCGGGCGGAGAAGAAGTCCGGCGACCGGATCAACCGGGTGGTGTACAACCTCGAGGCGGCGCGGGCGGCGCAGCTGGCGGGGGACTTCGCCGCCAGCCGCGACTTCTTCGCGCGGGCGCACGACGATGTGCGTCCGTACCTGGACGAGAAGGCCGAGGCGAAGATCACCGAGGCGGGGGCGACGACGCTGGTGAATCAGACGACGGCGATCTACCGGGCCACGCCGGTGGAGCGGATCATGGCTCCGACGCTGGACGCGCTCAACGCGATGGCGATGGGGGACCTGGACGCGGCCCGGGTGCGGCTGAACCTGGCGCGGGACTGGCAGCAGGACGCGGTGCGTCGGTACGGCAAGGCGGGGGCGTCGGAGATCGAGCGGGACGCGGCGGCGCGGGGGGTGCCGGTGCGGGAAGAGGGCGTGATGGCGGCGGTCGCGCCGTACTACAGCAATCTGCAGGACCTGTCCGGGTACGCGGACTACGGCAACCCGTTCGCGTCGCACCTGCGTGGGGTGTTCCTGCTGGCGACGGCGTCGGACGCGGGCGATCTGGAGCGGGCGCGGTTCGAGCTGCGCCAGGTGGTGGCGATGGAGCCGTCGGCCGAGCCGGTGGTCACGCCGGACCTGGAGGCGGCGGCGTCGGGCGGGCTTTCGGGGCCGGTCGTGTGGGTCTATTTCCTGACGGGGCGGGCGCCGTCGCTGGAGGAGATCCGGCTGGACATCCCGATCCCGGCGGGCAACGTGAACTACGTGGCGGCGGCGTTCCCGCGCCTGGTGATCAACCCGGACGGCGTGTTCTCGGCGCGGGTGAGCGGGGGCGGTGATTCGGTCGGGACGGTGGAGCTGGCCGACGTGGACGCGATGGTGGCTGCGGATTTTCGGAGGCGTCTGCCGACGATCGTGATGCAGGAGGTGCTCAGCTCGGCGCTGAAGGCTGGGGCGACCTACGCGGCCAGCCGCGAGGGGCGGGACGGCTGGGCGCAGCTGGCGGGGATTCTCTATCAGGCGCTGACGACGGCGGCGGACCTGCGTTCGTGGCGGAGTCTGCCCAAGCGGGTGCTGGTGGCGCGGGTCGCCACGCCGCCGGACGGGCGGATGTCGGC
>Ga0207881_1000379_pt1 | contig 19741 bp, 13 predicted proteins | sample MalvirmetagMSP97_FD_184227 | JGI IMG/M metagenome (GOLD analysis project Ga0207881, IMG submission 184227) | Marine viral communities from the Deep Pacific Ocean - MSP-97 (SPAdes) | ecosystem: Environmental > Aquatic > Marine > Oceanic | place: Pacific Ocean | collected 2011-05-03 | reverse complement strand
AGCAATACTGCAGCACCTGACGCGAGAATTTCCGCCAGATACATAGGCCCGCCGATATGTGCTATGGGAAAAGCTAAACATCCAATATCGGTCCGGTTTAACTCATATGCAGCAGCCAAGTGAAATCCTGCACTTAGAATGGAATAATCGGCGTGTTGCGCTCCTTTGGGCGCTGCAGTCGTGCCGGAAGTGTAAAAGACCCAACGAACAGACTCTGGATTTCGAATGAATTTTGGCAGCCTGGCGACATTTGCCCCACGAATAGCTTGCTCGACATTATTGAGATTTATTACTTTCGGTGAACCATGAGTTAATCCATCCAAGAAAGAGAGCACTGGCATATTCGAAGGAACGCAGTTTTCGTCATCCCCAACAAAAAAATCGGTACGATTTTTCTCAAGAATAGCCTTAATTTCCCGCTCACGATAAAGATGAATAAGTGGATTCTGAACAGCGCCTAGCCTCGTCAGAGCTCCCATCAGCAGTGCCGCTCTAATGCCAGTCGGTAACTGCCAAGTAACCCATTTCCCCTCCCGAACTCCGTAATCGTGTAGAACAGCCGCAAGCTTCTCCGTCTCAGATTTATACTCAGAGAAGGTTAAGCGACATCCCGACTCGTCTAACAACATTGGCGCATCCGGCGTATCTTCCGCTCGACGCGCAATCAACTCCCAATAGGTTTCTGCTTGGAGCATAGTAAATTCACCGACATTATCACTTGATGAATATTGGAAAGGCTTTAAGGGCCCCGATCGGGCTCTTAGCTAGGCTAGTCATGACCACAGCGAAGGAGTGCCCTAAGCACACTGATTAGCGCGATAGGTTGAGAAAGCATTACATGATGGTATCCCTCTGGGATTACAACGGGACCGCGAGCATGAGGAATAGCTTCAACAGTCCTCAAAGCGCGCTCCTCGCTTACAACAACGCTATTTTCTCCGCAAATCACGTCTACAGGCACCGTAATACCGGCAAAAAGCTCGTACTCGTCAGGTTCTAAGACCCTCTGGGGCAGGGCTCGGTCGAACTTCCAAAACCACCCCAATTCAGTTTGATGCAACGAATGCTTGGCAACATAACTAACCAAACTAGGTAATGCATAAGGTTGATCAGGCATCAGCCTGAATCGCTCCAGTGCACTGATTTCATCTGGATACGGTCTTGATTCCCTACTTGGTGGAGCAACGTTAGGCAAACGTTCCTCGCCAAATAGTACGAAAGTGTCTATCACAATTGCCTGCTTTACACACTCCGGGGCTTCAACGCAGGTTCTTAAAACCCTGCTCCCTCCAAAACTATGCCCAACCAAGGTCGTAACTCCTAAGTTCGCATCCTCAATAACCGCAAGAATATCCTTCACTCCTGTCAAAGGTGTATATTTCAAACGATGGCCGCTATCGCCCATGCCAGACAGATCCAAAGCAACCACTCTAAAATTTGCGGTAAGAAAGGGCGCAATAAAATCCCACCATCTGGCATGTGCCCGATAACCATGCACCAACAAAAGTGAAGGCTTCTCCAACTCCTCCCTATTCCAAGCCAAATAATGGATCGAAGTGCCGTCAACCTCTACCCAACATGACTCAGCTTGTTCGCGGAGCGTTCGAGCCAGCCACCGAGGTTGATCTCCAACGCCTTCGAAATTCTTCAACTCTGCCACGGATCTACCCTCCAGATTTGGCCAAGCTTCTTGATCACGAAACAACGCGCTCTTCAAAAAACTGAGCGACTTGACTGGGCGAGTACCCAAGTTCTATTAATATTTCCCGAGAGTGCTGGCCGCAGAGTGGAGGGGGGAGTGGATTCATCTCTCCAGTATTCGTGTGTTCAAAATGCCAAAACCTACCTGGCTGCTCAAAGCGTCCATAAATCGGGTGCTCCATCGAAGCCACAAGGCCCGATTTTCTGTTCGAGTCGCCATCCAGAAACGAATCGCGCTGGTCAAAATTAACCCTCGCACCCTCGACGCAGGATTCTCTTGCAATCTCAATGGCCTTAGCTGTATTAATTTTCGCAAACAGAGACTCCAAAGCCTCGAAAGATTCCACACCGGCACTTTTCAGGATGTCTTTCGAGCCTCGCTCTACCGTTTCGTGCAGAACTATCCAGCCATCATTACACTGATATAGACGCCTTAATGGAGACACTCCTAGCTGATCTGAGTCGAGCCTTGGGTAGGAAGCGAGGCCGCCGTCTGAAGTTACAAGAGTCTCTGTTGTGAACATACTGGCGCCCAATAGTGAGGAAGCAACAAACTGACCACGACCTGAGCGAGCCTTGTTGACTAACGCTATTAAGGTGGTGACAAGAGAGCTTAAAGCGCCAAGGTGATCCATCATGCCGAATCGATGCCACATCGGAGGATTGCCCTCTCCAGCGCCATCAAGCTCCCATCCGGAGGCTGCTTGAAACAGCTGATCGTATCCTGGCCAATCTCTACGGGGACCAAAACGGCCGTAGGAACTGACATGGGAATAAATAATTTCCGGGTTAAGAGCTCTCAATACTTCGTAATCAATCCCTAACTTTTTTGCGCTAGGCAGGCGAATGTTGTGATGAACAATATCAACATCTCTTACCAGCCTTTCAAAGATTGGTCGCGCTGCGGGCTCCTTCAATGATAGTGCGATCCCTCTTTTTCCACGCTGACATCCGTTAAATGCCCACGCTATTGGACGCATAGGATCGCCACTAGGAGCTTCAAGCTTAATCACATCAGCTCCCAATTCCGACAACAGCATTGTCGTCAGAGGACCCGCTAGAAAATTGCCGAGATCCAGTACTCTAATACCCGAAAGTGGGCCTTTTCCTGAAATTCCCATATCGAAATCTCTGGACGTTTCTCGATGCCTCCTTTTTGTGCATTTACCTGAAAACTTTGCCCCTTCTTCCATATGAAAAGGGACACCAGGCTGAAGCGTATAACCAAGACGCTCAGACTCAACACCTACAACATAATTATTTGCCTTGGCTTGCTCATCAAAATAAAGCTCGCCCATATGCATTGAGGCCTGGGCCGGGATCCCAACTTCCCAAAAATGCTGAAGCCAGTCACCGCTGGAACGGGTTTTTATTACCTCTTTAACAACGCCCCACTCGTTGATGAACGGGTTCTCGATTTCCTTGTAAGGCTGATTTAATCGATCACGCTCCTCAGCCGGCATGTTATCAATGACATGCTTTATCCAAGGCGCATTAGCGGGTTGCCCCATGAGATGAAGCCATCTACCATCACTACACTCAAACAATGATGTTGGATGATTCTTTGGCCAACCTGCCATACCAGGACCATCATTTTCTGCCCGGTACCAAATCATCATTTGTGGTATCAGCGCACCCTGGAGAAGGCTTGTCCTGACGCTCCCGCCGCCACAGGTAGATACCTCTCTAGCGTAAATTCGCGCCAGAAACCCAGCTGTACAAAGAAATGCCGCGTGCCAACTCCCCAAAGGGAACCGAAGGTAGATCGGCCCAGAACGACCTACAGCAGCCTGCTCATCGAAGAATCCAGACTCAGCCAATACGATCGGGTCGCTCACGGGACAATCTTGCTTGCTATGGCCGGCAGGCCAACCTGTTATAGATGAGATGACAAGATTGGGGTTTTCATTAAGAAGCTTGTCATCTTCGAGGCCGAGACGCGCCGCTTCCGATGGGGTGAAATCATGAATAAGCCCATCTGCACTTTGAAGAAGGTCCTGAAATCTCTCGTCTTTACCGCCTGAAGATGACAAGTCCAATTCAATTTCATTTTTACTTCTATCCCACATCTCCCGCTGCAAGGGCGTTAGGTGTGAAGGTCGGTTCTTAAGTCGAATTTTGACCACCTCACAGCCAGATTCGGCTAGCATCAAACCAGCTACCGAGGCTGCGTGCCCTGCTCCCAGATCTAGTAACCGATAGCCCGCTAGCGCCTCATTACCTCTAGAGTTACCCTTTTTCTTATTTTTCATCTGCCCCAAAGCTCCTATCTGTCGTTTTCGGCGTTCTCGGCGTGTTGATTTAGGAGTAGAACTCCGGAATCATCTACCCGTTGCCAACTTGGCGGACACCAGTCATCCCGAGTATTCCCAAAAACTCTCGTCGTGTTGCCAAATCATCACGAAATGAGCCAAGCATTCGGCTTGTCACCAAATTGGTACCCGGCTTGTGGACTCCTCGAGTTGTCATACACTGGTGCGAAGCCTCAACGACTACAGCGACTCCCTTAGGCTGCAAAACGTCTTGTAGCGCATCTGCAATTTGAACTGTCATCTTCTCTTGGATCTGCAGACGCTTTGAATAGACCTCAACTAGTCTCGCAAGCTTTGAAATACCAACCACTCTATGGTCCGGCATATACCCAATGTGAACCTTTCCGATAATGGGGGCCATATGATGCTCACAATGGCTCTCAAACCGTATATCGTTGAGAACAACCATCTCGTCATATCCCTCAACTTCAGAAAAAGTTGTTGCAAGAATTTCAACAGGATCTGACTTATATCCTGCAAAGAACTCTTCATAAGCCCTTACCACTCTTGCGGGCGTATCAAGTAAACCCTCTCTGTCAGGATCGTCTCCTGCCCACTGAATAAGAGTGCGTACAGCAGTCTCCGCCTGCTGGCGGCTAGGCCGTCTTTCATCACGCTGAACTGAAGGGGCGTGAAAATCCGGCTTATCAACATTAAATGACATCTTAGTCCTCTCGTATTTCTCGTTTTTGTCAACGGAACCGCAAAAGGTTTACACCGCCCATAACTGACCATTTGACAGTTTTACCTCTGTTTTCTCACTGGGTCAATGCACATCGCTCGTAATTCAAGCGGTAGCTCTACCTGTGCCGGCAACTGGAATAAGATCACGTTATCTGTCAGTCGACATGCCCTGGAAGTTAAAAGGAGCCCGAAAGTCTCAAAGCCCGCGGCTGACCAAAAAACTTATCACTATTTTTTCAAGGCATTACCCCCCCCCCTCCGAGACTCCTCAACTACCCACCAATAGCCCTTAGCACGCAGCTAAAGCCCCTCCCTTCAAGCTTAAATTAAAGCTTGACTCCCATCCTGCGAACCTACTAGAGTTAAAACTGACGATTACCTAGTTTTTTTATTTGCGGGTATTTTCTGAACAACAACAATGTGAGTGACGAAACGGAGGCTCCTATGGAAATGAACGACATGATACTGCTGAGCGTCGATGACCACGTCATTGAACCGCCTGACATGTTTGATAGACATTTACCTGAAAAGTACAAAGACAAAGCACCCAAAATGCATTCTATTAAGGGCGGGAACGATTCTTGGACCTACGAGGACATGGTTCTTCCTAACATTGCTCTTAACGCTGTTGTAGGGAGGCCCGCCGAGGAGTATGGAGTTGAGCCGGCAGCCTATAGCCAAATCAGAAAAGGCGCGTACGACATCAAAGATCGTATAGACGATATGAATGTTAACGGTGTCCTGAGCTCAATTTGCTTTCCTACGTTCCCAGAATTCGCGGGAACGCTCTTCGTGAAATCGAAAGACAAAGAAGCAGCCAAAGCCATTGTAAGTGCCTACAACGACTGGCACATTCACGAATGGGCTGGCGGCGCGCCCGGCAGGATCATCCCTATTGCGATTCTTCCTTTGTGGGATATTGATGCTTGTGTTGCAGAAGCCAAACGGGTATCAAAGCTAGGTGTTCACACCGTCACCTTCCCCGACGTGCCCGCAGCAAAAGGACTCCCAAGTATACACAGTGATTATTGGGATCCTCTCTGGAAAGTCATGTCCGACAATAAAATGGTCATCAGCACTCATATCGGCTCGGGCATGATGGCACCGCATGTATCTAAAGAATCACCGATTGATTCTTGGATTGTCACGATGCCTATGTCTATCGCGAATGCCACTGCCGACTGGCTATTCTCTCCTGTATTCAAGAAATTCCCGGATTTGAAAATTGCCCTCTCCGAGGGAGGCATCGGCTGGATCCCCTACCTCCTAGAGCGTGCAGACTTTACTTATAGGCACCACCACGCATGGACAAACTCCAATTTTGAAGGGATGCTGCCCAGCGAACTGTTCCACCGCAATTTCATCACGTGCTTTATTGATGATGTGTTCGGTCTCCGAAACACTGAGTTCCTCAATACGGATATGGTGACGTGGGAATGCGACTACCCACATTCCGATACAGTATGGCCTAACTGTCCGGAACAGCTTTGGGACTCCATCAATCACCTTCCAGACGAAATAATCAACAAAATCACTCATGAAAACGTCATGCGGGAGTTTTCCTTCGACCCTATCTCCAAACTCGGTCGTGAAAACTGCACCGTCGGAGCGCTCAGGGCTCAGGCGACCCACGTAGACACTGCCCCGCGAGCAAACTTGGGTGGCAATAATCCATCAAAGGGCGACGGCAAGCCAGTTACCTCTGGAGACGTAATGAAGCTATTTGCATCTTGAGAAACCACTTAAATTAAAACATGGCTACTCAGAATAAAGATCCGTTGATTATGTCATCGGATCTTTATTTTATCAGGACAAAATTGAAATGGTCGACGTTCTTGAAAGAAAAGCAATTATATCTGGCATAGGTCAATCCACAACGGGCCGCAGGCTAAACCGCAGAGGGATAGAGCTTACGCTTGAATCTATACTAGCTGCGCTTGAGGATTCAGGTCTGGATCGCAGCGAGATCGACGGGATTTCAGCTTGGCCGGGCTACAAACCGGAGCCTGCCGGCTATTCACCTGTATCAATCACAGAAATCAAGGAAGCGCTTGACCTAAAACTTAACTGGTACTCTGGGGGCGCTGAAGCCTCACAGATGGGAGGCATAATTAACGCTTGCATGGCTGTGGCAACCGGCCAAGCCCGTCATGTCATTTGCTATCGCACTGTAACCGAGTCAACCGCACAAATGGCCGGGACGCGATCAAGTCTAGTAGGAGCGGAGTCTGAAAGGGTATCAGGCTTTGGAATCTGGCAATCACCCTTCGGGGCCCTATCTGCAACTAATTGGGTCGGTCTCATCGCTGAACGGTACTTCCATGAGTTCGGCGCAACACGAGAACAACTTGCGCAAATTGCCCTGAACGCAAGAAAAAATGCATCACTAAACCCAAAGGCAATCTATCGAAGCCCTCTCACCCTTCAGACTTATCTGGATGCGCGAATGATCTCTACGCCGCTTTGCCTTTACGACTGCGACGTACCAGTTGACGGCTCTGTCGCGATCATCATTTCTCATCGTGATACAGCACGAGACATCAAAGCTTCTCCGATAGGTTTTGAAGCCGTATGCGGCCCATTGTACGGTCGCGATAGCTGGGACCAACAAAGAGATTTGACCAGATTTGCAGCAGAGGACGCAGGCAAAAGACTCTGGTCCAGAACTAATCTAAAGCCATCTGACGTCGACATGGCTCAACTTTACGATGGATTTAGCTTTCTTACTCTTTTATGGCTTGAGGGCTTGGGGTTTTGCGGTAGAGGTGAGGCGGCGGCATTCGTCGAAAACGGAACTCGTATTGCCCTGGACGGCGAGTTGCCATTAGCAACTGGGGGCGGCCAACTTTCTGCAGGTAGGCTACATGGTTTAGGTCATATTCTAGAAGCGGTCATTCAGCTGCGAGGCCTTGCGGGCGAGCGCCAAATACTAGGCAACCCTGAAGTCGCAGCAGTTTCAATGGGAGGCGGCCCTATTGCCTCTGCGGGGCTTCTTGTCAAATTATAAGACCCAAACTCAAGCGCAAAAGTCTCATATCGAATCTGAGAGGCCGTTGCCTCTCCCCACCTCGCCCCCAATGGCACTTTAACAATCTCTCTCGCAACATCTTTACCAGCAGTGTCCAAACAACAGAAGCAGAGCACTTCCAACCTAAACGCTCCAACAAAGATTTCCGTTGAACAATAACTGTCATAATGTTAGTTTTAGGCTTTAGCGCTGTTCAAAGCTCAGTATTTTTGAGTTCACAACAAGATCCAATTAACAGCGCACCTCAAGCATAAGAAAAGGTGTATGGAGCCCTACCATGAATCTAATGACACGAAACGATTTGGGAAAAAGTAGTGCGCTGCCAGAAGGCAACGCAGCATTTCCTAGCTGGACCAGCAACGTGAAACACACTGTAAATGAAGTCCTACGCTCTGCTTCCCTGCGGTTTGGTGACGATAAATTCCTAGATTTTCTCGGACAAACCTATAGCTATAACGATGTTCAGGAAAAGGCATGTCAGCTTGCAAACGGTCTCTACGCTCTGGGTGTACGAAAGGGGCAGACCGTTGTAACTATCATGGATAATAGTGCCGACACCGTTTTTATTTTGTTCGCGATAAACAAACTTGGTGCAATCAGTGTTCCAGTAAATACAGCTTATAAAGGTGAATTCCTTCGCCACCAGGTAGCAGACTCAGGTGCAGCGATAGTTATAGCAGAATCCGACTACGCTGAACGCGTCACTGCCATTGCCGAAGGACTTCCAGATGTAACCACTCTTGTGTGTAGAGGAGAGGCGCCCCAGCTATCAAGAAATAACTGGAGAACACTTCCTTGGACAAGCCTTTTTAGTGAGGACAGATCTGACCCTGACGTAAGCGTAGCCCCCGGTGATTTATCAATGCTGATCTACACTGGCGGAACCACCGGGCCCTCCAAGGGTTGCATGGTCAGTCACAACTACGCCTGCAATCTCGCCCTTCAAATGTTGAAGGTTACCGATAGGGACTCCAATACTACGACTTGGACTCCGCTTCCAATGTTTCACTTCAACGCTGTGAGCTCAACCGTCTTATCAAATATGATGGTTGGGGCGAAAGTAGCGCTTTATCCCCGTTTTTCCGTATCCAATTTCTGGCCTGAAATCGAACGCACACAAGCAAATGAGGTTTCGCTTCTGGCATCGATGTTCACCTTGTTAGCACAGGCAGAAGAAAATGATGCGATGAAGAGATGTTTTGGCCAAGTAAAAACTGCCATTGGCGCCCCCTTCCCTCCTGCTACCCAGAAAATATGGAAGGAACGATTTGGGATTCAACGCGGAGTTGTCAGCGGGTTCGGACTCACTGAATGCGCACTGGTGACGCTCCAACCCAAGGACATCCCACCCGCGCCTGGATCATCGGGCATGCATTGTGATGATTTCGACGTACGAATTGTCGACGATAATGACGAAGAGCAACCTGTTGGCACCCCGGGAGAAATTGTCGTAAGGCCTAGAAAGCCTCACGTCATGTTTGAGGGTTACTGGAAAAGGCCAGAAGACACAATGAAAGTCATGAGAAACCTCTGGTTTCACACCGGCGACATCGGAAAATTTGACGAAAACGGGTACTTTTATTTCGTTGATCGCAAGAAGGATTATTTGCGGCGCCGTGGGGAGAATATTTCCAGTTTCGAAGTTGAAACCGCTTTCAGGAACCATAAGGCGATCGAAGAGGTCGCCGCCCATGCAGTGCTTTCTGACCTTGGAGAAGATGAGCTAAAAATCACCGTCATTCTTCGATCCGGAGAAACATTAACAGAGCGGGACCTTTTTATTTGGTCCGTAGATCATCTGCCTTATTTTGCAACCCCGCGATATATTGAATTTAGGGATACGCTGCCACGAAATCCAGTTGGCCGTGTCCTAAAGTACAAACTCCGAGAGGAGGGGGTTACGCCGAATACATGGGACCAAGAAAAATCAGGAATTAAGATTAATAAGCGTTAAACCCGTCACGCCAGAAAAGTTTTGAGCGAGGAGCCAACCTCTCGTTTATTGGCTAAAGCTCCATTCACAGGCCGGCGATATCATGACGCCGGCCTCAACTAAACAGCAATGAGTCTGAGTCAATGAAGGGTGTATCTTTTAATACTGATTCTGGCTTGGCCATCGCCGCTGACGTCGGCGGATCGCCAAGCGCCCCTCCTGTCGTCCTCTTGCATGGCGGTGGACAAACCCGCCACTCATGGAAACAAACTTTTCAAAAATTGGTTGCAAGAGGATACTACGTCATTTCGATCGATTTAAGGGGACATGGCGAATCCGATTGGTCTGCCGATCAAGACTACACACTCGACGCTTTTAGTAACGATTTATTTAGCATCGTATCTAAATTATCAAATAAACCAGCGCTCGTGGGTGCTTCATTAGGCGGACTGGCTAGTTTGTTGTGCCAAGCCAACTCGCTTCAACTTGCGAGAGCACTCATTCTTGTCGACGTTGCTCCCCAAATTGAGACCGAAGGGGTCGAAAAGATCATAAAATTTATGAAAGCTAATCCCGCCGGGTTTGCTTCAGTTGAAGCCGCCTTTGAGGCAACCCAAAAGTACAATCCTAATAGACAACGCTCTAAGTCAACCAGTGGAATACTAAATAATCTCCGAACAGGCGATGATGGCCGCCTATATTGGCATTGGGACCCGTCTTTTCTTTCCGGTGATCATCGTGAAAAAGCGAAAGAATCAAGCCAGCGCCTACTAAATGCAGCAAGTAAAATAACTATTCCAACATTACTTATTCGTGGACAACATAGCGACGTCGTTAGCAAAGCTGGTGTAAATGAATTGTGGGAAAAAATTCCACACATGGATTTCATCGAAATAGAAGGTGCAGGTCACATGGTAGCTGGCGACGAAAATAATACTTTTACTTCAGCTATTCTACGCTTTCTCGATAAACACCACAGAACAGAAGCTGCGCATTAATCAGCCTATTTCAAATTGCAATAATTGGAGCTAGTCATGAATACAAGCAAAACAATTGATCATGCTCTCCCTAATCGGGAAAGGGTTAAGCACGAGGAATCTCTAAGAAAAAGCTGGTACGCGCTTTTTGTGCTCACTATGATAAATTCAGCCCATTACCTGGATAGAACGGTTGTCTCCATTGTAATCGAGCCAATCAAAGCTGAGTTTGCACTTAGCGATGGCCAACTTGGATTACTTACTGGCTTATTTTACGGCGTTACCTTTGCGCTAGCCGGCATACCTCTTGGAATTCTTGTGGACCGTGTCAGCCGCAAAAAGCTAATGACAATTTTGGTACTAACTTGGAGTGGCTGTACTGCCCTTGGCGGACTAGCACAGAATTTTACTCATCTTGCCCTAGCAAGAATGGGCGTAGGTGCAGCGGAAGCCGGGGGGTCACCAACAAGCATGTCACTCATTTCGGATTTTTTCCCACCGAATCTCAGATCCTCCGCGATGGGGATATTTTTTTTAAGTATGGCGGTAGGTGGCGCCATGAGTGCATTTATCGGTAGCTTTGTTGCTTCGAACTACGGATGGAGAGCAGCATTTTTTATTGCAAGTGTACCCGGGGTGGTTTTTGCATTGCTCTTCTTTTTTACGGTGCGCGAACCTAGGCGGGGGGCTACTGATCCAGTAAGTAAAACTAGCGAAACAGCAGTTGCCCCTACGCTTAAAGAGACTTTTAATTTTATCCGCTCTCAAAAGGCTCTCGTCCACCTATTTATTGCTATGCCATTAGCTGTTATGGCTATTTCCGCCATAAGTGCTTGGCTTGTAGCATTCTTTATGAGAAGCCACACGATGAGCCTGGAAAACGCAAGCATTCTTGCCGGTATCACTTTCGGCGCGTTTGCGGCTTTCGGGTCTCTCATGGGGGGGGTTCTTGCAGACTACTTTGGACGACACACTCCATCTAAGCGTCTAATCTTTGTCGGTATCGTTTCGTTGATAGGCGTACCTTTAGCAGTGGTCGCTATCCTAGTAGATAATACCTATTTAGCCGTCGGAAGCTGGTTTGCATTGGCGGCGGTCAGTTTTGCAACTGTAGCACCAACCTTTTCATGCACGGTGACTCTAGCCAAACCTAAAATGCGAGGAGTCACCCTTGCTGCTCTCCAAGTTGTGGTCAACTTGATCGGATACGGTGTTGCACCCTTTTTGGTTGGAACTTTAAGTGATTGGTACGGAGGTGGGGAATCACTTCGGTATGCGTTGCTTACAGTTATTGCAGGAACCCTAGGCTGGGCAATGCTGCACTTCTTTGCATCAGCACGACACTTTGAAAACGATACTGAAAGGGCTCGAGAGCTGTAGCGCTCCTCCAGGCTAAAAATCTTAGGCCGTCTTGTCCTTGAGCTTTCGTTAAGAGAAAGGGCGTGGAGCATAACCCAATTAAAGGGGATATTTGAGGGGATTTTATGGATTTGGGTATAGCAGGTAAGATCGCATTAGTATCTGGAGGCACCAACGGTATTGGCAAGTCTTGCGCAGAGGAGCTTGCTCGCGAAGGCTGCCGAGTTGTAATCGTGGCTCGCGATGCAAAAAATGTCACTAATACAGTCCTAGAGTTTCGAGAAAAGCACTATGACGCAACTGGTGTTAGTGCAGATATGACAAAGAATGAAGGCATTGCTAAGGCTGTTACTTTTTGCAAAGAGTCGGTTGGACATCCCGATATAGTTATAACCAATGTGCACGGACCCCAGCATGGGCGTTGGGATGAAACCGATCCCGAAGATTTTCAGATTGCGTATAATGACATGGTTATGAGCCTTGTTTATTTATTTAAACAGGTAGAGGGTCATATGCGTGATCAAAGATGGGGCCGTATAGTTTCTATTGGCTCAATTTGTGTTAAAGAACCTCACCGAAAATTACCATTACTCACTGCTAATGTTACCCGAGTGGCCGCAACAGCACTGAACAAATCTTTATCAGATGAGCTCGCCCCTTATGGCATAACTTTTAATACTCTCGCCACAGGAAATTTTGCTACAGATCGTTATGAGGAGTATATGAAAAAAGTTTCAGAGGATCGTCAGAAACCCTATCAAAATGTGGTTGATGAGCAGGCGGTCGATATTCCCATGAAACGCTTGGGAAGACCTGACGAGATGGCCTCCGTATGCGCATTCCTGTGTTCAACTCGATCTAGCTATATGACCGGACAAACAATTGTGGTGGATGGCGGCGTCGTAAAGACTTTATGGTGACAAAAATTTATTAAAAAAGAAAGACTTCACCCATCATATATCCCGTAATTTTAGAGATCAATAAAAATAAAAACCTTAACAATTAAGCTTTAGAAATAGTCTGATGACAGAATTCCAAGTTTGGGGGGCAAGCTTTGTTTATATTTTATTATGCACACGTGTAATAAGGTAGTTAACGCATTTTTTTCTTAAATCCATCCAGTCGGTCTTTAATGTTACCTCGACGAACAGACGAGTCTTATTAGGATACGCGAGCACAAGCCTTAAGCGCCACGTTGCAACCGGGGCAAACTCAAACTTACACCCTGACCTTTATTTCCGTGATACTTGAAATACGCTCAATCCTTAAATAAAATATAAGATACTTTAGAATACCCAAAGTCTCGACTTTACTAGTGGTTTAATTTACTGGTTCTACCCTGTAATTACTATGTAACTTAGTGATTAACTTTGCCTAGATGGCGGGCTTTTGCCCCCCCCATGTAGAACACGCAGTCTTCTAGATTCATTGGGTATCAAAAGAATTTCGATAGATTACGAGGTGTGCGTTCAAAACTTGCCACTGCAAAAATTTCAAATTAATCAGGATCAAGAATATGGAAGGTCATAAAATTCAGAACTCTTCATGTTGTCAACGATTAAAAGGTAAGGTAGCTCTTGTCACAGGAGGTGGCCGCGGGATAGGGCAAGCCATTGCTGAATTATTTGCCGCACATGGAGCAAAAGTACTCGTAGCTACGCGCACCGCTAAGCACGGTGAGGTCACCGTTGATAAGATCAGGTCTGCTGGCGGGCTGGCCGACCTTTTAGAAGTTAGATTGGGTTCTGCAGACGCAGCGAAGCAGTGCGTTGACCATGCAGTTCAACTTTGGGGAGTACTGGATATAGTCGTGCATAACGCAGCTTATGTACCACACTCTACCTTAATTAATACGTCCAATAGTGAGTTTCAAAAGGCGATTGATGTAAGTGTTGCTACAGCTTTCTGGCTAATTAAAAATGCCTATCCATACCTGAAGAAAAGCTCATCCGGTCGCTTACTTTTCACATCCTCTCTCTCTGCAGAAAAAAATCATCTCTCCGGCTTAGCTCATTATGGTGCTACTAAAGCCGCAATCAATGCGCTTGTTCGAGGGGCTGCGGTAGAGCTGGGGCCTGACAAAATAACTGTGAACGCAGTCTCTCCGGGTGGCACCCGTTCGCCTACGTTCGAAGCATCGCTTTCACACGAAGTAATTACAAAGTGGGAAGATACAATCCCATTGCGCAGAATCGGAGATCCTTTTGATATTGCTAAAGCAATGTTATTCTTGGCATCCGACGATGCTGAATACATTACCGGTCAAAACATCATTGTGGATGGTGGGCAACTGCTGGGTCAGTCTCTTCCACTCGACCCCAACAAACCTTTTGGCGCTCCTTAACCTTTGCAACCTGAGGCTCAAACCAATTGGACATATACTCTTTATCTGGCGCTAAAAAATATGCTTCACCGAATTATTCTATTCTCAGTCACAGACTGTGATTGTCGCCCATTGGGATCGCACCAACGGCATGACATTAGGTTATTCGGTGATTAACTGCCAGGACTCATAGTTCTACCTCGTAAACAACTAGCTTTCTTGTCCGAGTTCGTAAGATTCTGGATTACCTCCAACCGTCGTCCTAAGCATGTTACGAGCATAGGTGATTTGGGGGGGCCGACCATTCTCCTCTTATCGTAGAGTCAGGGTCGCTCGATAAAACTTATTCATGGGCTTGGGTCTTTCATGATTGGCTATCCATGAACATAGTTTAGCTCAGGGTACCCTTCGTTCGGATCTAATTGACATGCAGCGCAAAGGCCTTTCCTTCCTCTCACATCTAGCCAGATATTAGAAACATGTCGCCCCTTCGCCCTAACGAAGAAGCGCCGTTGACAAGAATGTGCACGCATTCAACCAAATATTTCTTCAATCCTGGCTAGCTAATATTGGCTGTTATTGGTCACTCTCCCTGCCTACTTAATACTGAGATGGTGGATGCAAAGGCTTGACGCACCAAAACCGAGCATTATAGCGGTTATCGGAAGCGCACTGGGCACAGCCCAAAGAGTCACCGCAATCCCTCCAATGGTACCCAATAAAAACTGCAACGCTCCCATTACAGCTGAAGCGGCTCCAGCTCGGTGTCCTTGCTTTTCCATCGCCAACGCCATGGCATTTGGTCCTAAAAAGCCAAGCGAGGTTAAAAACAAGAAAAAACAAAACATCAACAAGGGGAGAGACTGGAAACCAAACACAACAGAACAGAATCCTATAATAGATGCTATGCCTGGAACCCATACCACTCTTCTCAAAAGTAATCCCGGGCCGAGTCGCGTCACTAATCTTGCGTTTATCTGAGACCCTGCGATCAACCCGAAAGCATTTAAACCGAACAACCAACCGAAATGCTGAGGATCAACTCCGTGCAGCTCGATAATCACAAACGGTGAGGCAGCTATATATGCAAACAAACCGCCGTATGGTAACCCACCGATCAAGACGTACTTCAAAAACCCCCAATCACTTAGCAAATTCAGATATCTGGCCGACGTCCCTTTAAGCCCAAGGCGGTCAGAGCTTAGTCTTGAGACCGTTTCGATCATTGTTACGTGCATAAAAATCAGGAGTATGATCGCCATGACCGCCAATAATCCAAATATCCCCCTCCAACCCACCGCACTAAGAACAAGACCTCCCACTAGCGGAGCTAGGATTGGAGCCAGCCCCAGCGCCAACATTAGCATTGAAAAGGCACGGGCGCCCTGTTCGGTCGTTGTTCTATCACGTATGACTGCACGGCTCACCACGACCCCAGCACTTCCTCCCAATGCCTGCAAAAAACGGGCTATGGTAAGTGTCGCTAGGTCGTCAGCAAACATACAAACGAATGAAGCCAGTATGTACAACGTGAGGCCGACATAGAGTGGAGGTTTTCGACCATACCGATCGCTCAACGGCCCATAGACCAATTGACCAATAGACATCCCCAAAAGAAAAATGGCCAAGGTGACCTGTACGTCAGAGGATTCAGCTTCAAGACTGTCCGCGATTGCTGGAAAAGCCGGTAGATACATGTCAATTGAAAGCGGGGCGAGGGCCGTCATCATAGCAAGCAAGAAAAGCCAGCCGGGTAGAAAAGAACCACGCTCAGATGCACCCATTCAACGAAACTCCTAGAAACAACGGTAAAAGTTTTTGCTCGATCCGGTTCAAGCGGTTACTGCAAAAAATCTAATGCTGGCGAGTAGATCGCCGGTTTTCAGAAATTCACTTTGCTTTTTTTCGGCCGCAAGGGGAACGAAGCAGTTGAGCAGTGCGATCATCCCCCCTGCCTTCACACAGAACTCATTTCGAATTAGCGTCTTGTGTGCCGAACTGATTACGGCTCCAGTCAGAGCACCAAAGTTAGCAAGGCTGCGAAGCGCTGCAATTCGCATCAAATAGTTTTTTAGCCGAATAGCCTTTCACTACTCTTAAAAACTCGGACTGGCTAATAGCTAGAAATAAAAAGCCTTCTCCAAGGTGCATCAACTCTCGCGTATGCATCTCACCAATTAGAGTCCCGACAGCCCCTTCGATTGAGATTTCTGGGCGATCACCAATCAGACTACAGCGTACGCTAGCATACAACTAACCATTGGTCAGCTTTTTCCTTGGATCGTCGGTGGAGTACCTTATGATTCTACGATGCTCACATTCTTATAAGGGCTCACAGCGCCATAAAACTACAGGGTGGCGCCAAACCCTAAACTGATATATAGTTAGTTTTAGTGAGTAGACGGTCAATTGAAGGCGCTGCATGAATCTACATTTGACGGAAGAGCAAAAAATGCTCCTTGAAACAGCTAGAAAGCTGTTTAGGGAAGAGTCGAATACCAGTCGAGTTCGCCAATCCGAGGTTACCGGTTTCGACCCAAAGCTTTGGGGCCGCCTCGTCGAACTTGGGCTTCACTCAATGCTAGTCGATGAAGAGAAAGGAGGCTCAGGATTCAATTTGCTCGATGGGGTGATCGTGGCGGAGGAATCAGGCAGGCGCATCGCGCCAATTCCACTGGCTGAAACTCTCGTGACCGGCGACCTTTTGTCAATGTTTAGCAGTAATAACGCGCTAAAGGCACAAAGACGGTTTCTCGAAGGCGATATTTTCACCATAGCTCTGCCACCCCGCCTCAATGGTCAGGATTTGCCAATACCCTTTGGGACTGTGGCGCAGCATGTAATTCATCTTGAGGACGATAAAGTCCTCTTGAAAACACAACGCCCTCAACCTGATTCCGTTACTAAAAATCTTGGCGCGATGCCACTAAGCAAGGAAAACCGCTCCAAAGCTCATCGGGAACCAGGATCTGTGCTGCTGATTGCACAAGGCCCGCAGGCCAAAAAAGCGTTCCTCGTCGCAATTGAGAAGTGGAAACTTTTAACCGCTTCAATCCTTGTTGGTGTTGGCAAAGAAGCCCTTGAAATGGCTTCATCATATTCAAAGGAACGCTTTCAGTTCGGCAGGCCTATCGGGAGTTACCAAGGTATCGCTCATCCTTTGGCTGATGCCTTAACGGCTGTCGATGGTGCAAAACTCCTTGTCTGGCGGGCTGTTTGGAGCATGAGTCTGCAATCTGCTGAGGCTGCCGCCAATATTTCCATGGCCTATTGGTGGAGTGCTGAATCCATTTCTAATGCTACAACAAAGGCGTTACGAACATTTGGCGGATATGGCGTATCACTTGAATATGATATCCAACTTTACTATCGACGCGGCATGGCTTGGCCTCTTGTTTATGGCCCCCCTCATGAGGAGCTACTCGTACTTGCGAATCGGCTTTGGAACAATGAAAAAATCGAATTCCCCCCAGAAAAAGGTATTGAAATCGAATTCGGGTATGGAAATTCGGCTCTTCAGTTTGCCAATCAGGCTCGTGATTTTTTTGAGAAGAATCTTACAGCAGAGCTAAAAGCTCATGCTCACCACTCCGTTGCAGGTTTCGATAAAAAATTTAACCAGCAGTTAGCGAAAGCAGGTTTTCTTTTTCCTCATTGGCCAGAAAAGTTTGGAGGGCATGGACGATCGGTTTATGACATGGGGGCACTTGCTGAAGTATACGAACAGTTCGGCTGGGAGCGAATCACCGCACCCATTACCAACCAAGTCGGACAAGTAATAATGAGCTTCGGGTGTGAAGGCCTTCAAAACGAAGTCTTAAACCTATTTGCTAGAGGTGAAGCGCTCGCTTGCTTGGGCTTCACCGAGCCGGAGTCGGGATCGGATGTATTCGCATGCAAAACTAAAGCATCTCGTGACGGGAGCGACTGGATAATAAATGGTCAAAAGATTTTCACGACGGCAGCCAACCTGGCTGACTATGTTTTCCTGCTTGCAAGAACCGACTCTAAAGGCCCCAAACATGCCGGTTTGACTATGTTTCTAGTCCCACTCACGGCATCTGGCGTTGAAATACAAGGTGTCGAAACCATTCAAGATGAACGCACAAACATTACTTTCTATTCAGATGTGAGAATTCCTGATCGTTATCGACTTGGCGAGGTCAACGAGGGAATAAAAGTTATGGCCGCCACATTAGAACTTGAACATGGTGGAAACCAATACCGTATCAGCTATCAAAAAATGGTTGACAAGGCTGTGAACTGGGCAGCCAGCCAAACCAAGAATAATCGGCCGTTGGTAGAGGACCCTTATCTCCGTATTTGCCTGGCCAAAATCATCGTCCATAGCAGCGTAGCAGAAGTGCTCTGCCACCGAGCAATTTGGGCAGGCGAACAACAGTTACCTGGAAGAACAGCATTTGGACCTATGTCAAAGTTATTTAGCACCGAATTCTATTTGGCTGATGCGTCAGAGCTTATGCGGCTCTGCGCGCCATATTCATTATTTGCGAATGATAAAGAAGATCTTGGTCATATTGAACTAGGATTCCGGCAATCTGTGGGCATGACTATCTACGGTGGCAGTAGCGAAATTCATCGTAGCATTATCGCGGAGCAAGCCCTTGGAATGCCTCGCTCCCGGTCCTGAGATGAGGCTTGCATAGAGAATTCCATGAAGATGATCAGAAGTGCCTTCGTCTAGAGAGAACGATGTTTCTTGGTTGATTAGTTTGAATCGTATTAGAGGGTGAAGGTTCTAAAACAGCTCTTTTATTCCGTTTTTGAGAAATATTGCAAAAGGCCAAATGCCTATCCTGTTTTCTTCCTAATGAAGAGAACAAGGCGGTGGAATATCGACCTGCACTTACATGTTCCAGCGAGCGAAACTGATATTAGCCACAACCTATTGGTGGAGACACAAGACATGAAGATATTAGTCACGATAAAACGAGTAATCGACTACAACGTAAAGGTGCGCGTCAAGCCGGACAACACCGGTGTTGACCTCGCCAACGTCAAGATGGCAATGAACCCGTTCTGCGAAATCGCGGTAGAAGAAGCCGTTCGCCTGAAAGAGAAGGGTGTTGCCAGTGAAATCGTGGTGGTATCCATTGGCCCGAAAGCCTCCCAGGAGCAGATTCGTACTGCGCTGGCGCTGGGTGCTGACCGTGGTATCCACGTCGAAACGGACGAGGAGGTTCAGTCTCTCGAAGCGGCCAAGCTGCTCAAGGCTGTTGTTGAGAAAGAAGAGCCGAAGCTGGTCATTCTTGGCAAGCAGTCCATCGATTCCGATAACAACCAGACTGGCCAGATGCTGGCCGCGCTGACCGGCATGGGTCAGGGTACTTTCGCTTCCGAAGTGGTTGTTGAGGGCGACAAGGTTAACGTAACCCGCGAGGTAGACGGTGGTCTGATGACCGT
>Ga0207881_1000372_pt1 | contig 20010 bp, 18 predicted proteins | sample MalvirmetagMSP97_FD_184227 | JGI IMG/M metagenome (GOLD analysis project Ga0207881, IMG submission 184227) | Marine viral communities from the Deep Pacific Ocean - MSP-97 (SPAdes) | ecosystem: Environmental > Aquatic > Marine > Oceanic | place: Pacific Ocean | collected 2011-05-03 | reverse complement strand
GCGGTCACGCGGGCGTGGTGGGGGAGGCGATGGCGATGGGGGGGTGGGATCCGGGGGCGTTCCGGGGCTACCGGGCGGAGCTGGAGTTCCCGCCCGCGCCGTGCCGCGTGATGATGGTCTGCCCGGCCCGCCACGGCTGAGCCGGCGGTTGGGGTATGCTGCGGTCATGGCAGAGAAACGCGACTGGCGGCCGACGACCTATGGGAGCATCGCGGAACTCCGCGCGGAGATGGACGCGATCGACGCGGCCGAGCGGGCCGGGCGACTGCGGACCACCGGGGGCTGGACGGCGGGGCAGATCCTCGAGCATTGCGGCAAGTTCATGCGGATGAGCTTCGACGGCTTCGACGAGATGCGGGTGCCGTGGATCATCCGGTTGATTGGTTCGGCGGTGCTCAAGCCGCGGATCGGCAAGAGCCACATGAAGCCGGGCATCCGGCTGCCGGGGTCGGCGACGGCGCTGCTGCCGCGTGAGGGGGTCTCGTTCGACGAGGGGATGGGCGTGCTGCGGGCGCAGGTGTCGCGGATCGAGGCGGGCGAGCGGATGACCCGGGACTCGCCGGTGCTCGGGCGGATGACGCACGATCGGTGGGTGCTGGTGCACCTGGACCACTGCCGGCTGCACTTCGGGTTCCTGCGGACGGACTAGTCGGCGTCGGAGTCCCGGGCGAGCAGGACGCTGCCGCTGAGCGTGCGCTGGGGGAAGGGGATCTCGATCTCGGCCTTCTTGAGCGCGTCGTTGACGGCGTGGATGGCGACGTGGCGGATGGCGAGGTACTCGCGGTTCGGGCAGTAGACGTGGATGATGAAGTCGATGCTCGACTCGCCGAAGCCGGTGAGGTAGACCGCGGGGTCGCGGTCCTGTGCGCGCCCCGGCACGGCGGTGACGGCGTCGAGGATGATGCGCTCGGCGTCGTGCAGGTCGGTGCCGTAGGCCACGCCGACGGGCAGCGCGATGCGCCGGATCTCGTTGCCGGTGAGGTTGCGGACCTTGTCGGAGAGGATCTGCTGGTTGGGGATGTGGACCGGCTCGTTGTCGAACGAGTTGACGACGGTGTAGAAGAGCCCGAGTTCCTTGACCTCACCGGAGACGTCCTGCAGCGAGACGTAGTCGCCGATGCGGACGGGCCGGAGGAGGAGGAGCATGATGCCCGCGGAGATATTGGACAGCGCGCCCTGGAGGCCCAGGCCGATGGCCAGGCCGGCGGCGCCGAGCACGGCGGCCAGGGAGGTCGCCTCGACGCCGAGGATGCTCAGGGCCACGGGCACCGCCATGATCCACACGGCGTAGCGGGTCACGCGGATCATGAAGGTCTTGAGCGTCTCGTCGATGCTCGTGCGGCCCAGGGCCTTCTCGATGCCCTTCTGGGCGTAGCGGGCCAGGAACGAGACGATGACCAGAAGAACGACGACGATGAAGATGACCTTCCCGATGTCCAGGAGCACCGGGAGGAACGTGTCGACCGCCTTGGACCACGAGGGGTCGGCGACCAGTGATTGCAGCTTGCTGGAGAACTCGGCGATCTCGGAGACGATGACCGGCTCGGCCGCGTCGGAACCGCCGCCGGAGGAGCCGTTGGCGGCTTGTGTGGCCTGGTCGGCGGATTGCACGATCTCTTGGGCTTGCAGCGGCATGCCCGGAGTGTAAGCGAGCTCCGCACGCGCGTCCGCGCCGGGGTGCCCGCGTTTCAGGCGTGGTGGGGCTTGTGATCGGCGGAGGCGAGCAGCAGCTCGATCTTCTTGATCTCGCGGACGGCGGCCAGGTGGTTCATCCGCATCCAGAACCACATCTTGAGCATGGCGACGGCGAGGGCGCAGAAGCCGAACCCGGCCGCCCACCGCACGGCGAGGACGGCGTCGTCGGTCGTGAGCAGCTCGACCAGGCACCAGATCTGCCCCGCGAAGATCGCGACAGAGAAGACCGTGGCGATGAGGTTGAGCCAGCGGAACTTGCCCTGGTAGGACGCCCGCCAGAGCTCGAAGACCCCGGGTTCGTCGTCCAGGCGGTCGAGCAGGGCCCGGTCTTCGTCGGAGAGCGCGGCGCGGAGGTCGTCATCGATGCGTGTCATGGTCGGTTCCTTTCTCGGTGGCGGTCAGCGCGGCCAGCAGGCGCGCGCGGGCGGTGTGCAGCCGGGACTTGACGGTCCCGGCGGGGACGGCGAAGACGGTGGCCAACTCGGCGACGCTCAGGTCTTCGACGTGGCGGAGGGTGATCAGCTCGCGGTCCTCGGGGCCGAGCGTCGCGAGGGCGCGGCGGATGGGCCGGTCCGCGGGGTCGGCGGGGTCGGCGGGGTCGGGTAGTGCGGCCGCGGGCGCGCGGTGGTCGGGCGGGAGCGCGGCGCGGCGTCGGTCGATGCGGCGGGTGCGGATCCAATCCGCGGCCTTGCGCCGCAGGATGGAGTAGGCCCAGGCGCGGAAGGCGGCGGGGTCGTTCAGCCGGTTGATGCCGCGGGTGATCGCCAGCCAGGTGTCCTGTGCGACCTCGCGGGCGCCGTCGGGGTGGTTGGTCAGGCGCATTGCATGGAGGAGCAGGCGTCGTTCCCACCGGCGGGCGAGGACGGCCAGGGCCCGGCGGTCGCCCGCCTGTGCGTGGAGCACGAGGAGTTCGTCGGCGACCTGGTCCGGGGCGTGGGGCATCGCTCCTTTTCTGGTCGGGGCCGGCGCGGCCCGGTTCGGCATTCTGCCGGAATTTCGCCCCGGGCGGGCGTTGGACCCGGAGGCGGGCGTTCAGGCCGGGGGGAGCAGGACGGCGTGGCGGGCGGCGTGGATCCAGGCGCGGAGCTGGCCGCCGTGGTTGCCCTCGTGCCAGACGATGTAGATGAGGTGGTCGTTCAGGGTGGGGAACCAGGCGCGGATGGGCTCGACGGGGTGGGGCGCGCCGAGGCGCTCGGGGTCGGCAGAGCGAATGGCTTCGACGAGCCGGGCGTGGGTGGCGGCGACGGCGTTGATGGCGCCACTCCAGGAGCCGTAGCGGGCGAGCATGTGCTCGCGGGCGCGGTCGTGGTCGGACTCGGGGCCGAACTGGTCGAAGTACGCGTTGCGCCGGCGGGTGCCGGTGGTCAGCGCTGCGTGCTGGAGGGTGTCGGCCAGGCCGAGGTGGCAGACGATCCAGCAGGGGGACTGGACGAGGCCGGCGGGGCGTCGGTCGCAGACGGCGTCGGGGATGGAGCGGGCGAGGTCGAGCGTGGCGCGGCGGTCGTGGGCGAGGGCGTCGGCGATGGCGGTGAGCATGCGATCACGATAGCGGCGGGGGGGCACTGAGCTCTTCAGTCGTCGTCCGGGGTGATGCCGTCGTCGATGGCCTGGTTGGCCTCTTCGAGGTCGCCGGGGTCGGGTGTGGGATTGGGGCTTGGTTCGGGGTCGGCGGGGTCGTAGGCGAGGGTGATCAGGACGGGGTGGTGGTCCGAGCCGGTGGGCGGGAGCACGCGCATGTCGACGAGACGGAAGTGCTCGGAGACGAACACATGGTCGAGCGGGAAGCGCGTCAGGGCGCTGCGGGCGTTGTAGGTGTTGTAGAGCCCGCGGCCGACGCGGGGGTCGAGCAGGCCGCTGATGCGTTGGAAGAGCCGGGTGGTGTGCGACCAGGCGACGTCGTTGAAGTCCCCGGCGACGATCACCGGCCCGCCCCCGGACTCGCGCACTTCCTTGGCCACGGTGAGCAGCTCGGCGTCGCGCTGCTCGGCATCGGCGCGCTCGCGGTCCACGGGGCGTTTGAGACCCGGCGGCTTCGGGTGCAGGCCGTAGAGCGTCAAGGTGTCGCCGGACGGCAATCGCATGCCGGTACGGACGGAGGGGACCTCGGCCTCGACGAGGAAGCGGACTTCGGGGTCGATGAGTTCGAATCGCGAGAAGAGCAGGATGCCGTAGTGGTTCTCCTGCGGCTGGCGCACGGCGTGGGAGAAACGGCCGGTCAGGGGTTCCAGTTGCTGGTCCCAGCGGGCGGTCGGTTCGACCAGGAGTATCGCGTCGGGATTGGTCTGCGCGACCAGATCGAGCAGCGCGCCCGCGTCGGTGTTGTCATAGCGCACATTGAAGATCAGCAGCCGGATGGTCCGGTCGGGATCTAGGTTGTCGGCCCGGGGCAGTTGGAGGGGGGCGAGCGGCGTGTAGGGGAAGATGCGGAAGGCCTGCCAGCCCATCGCGACGGCGAGCGCGGCGGGGAACCCGACGCGGAGCAGTCGGTCTGCGCGGGCGTGGCTCCCGGCGGGCAGCGCGCGGCGGTCTTGTCCGCTCGCGACGAGCAGTGCGATGAGCGTGGCCGCCATCGCGGCGATGATCTGCACACGCGGGAAGTCGAAAATGCGGACGAACCACTCGTCGGCCGGTACCACGGGCAGGACGGTGAACACGCACAGCACGAGGGCGGCCAGCCGGAACATGACGAGGATGACCGTGCGCATCCCAAAACATAACCGCGCGGGCCCGAGGTTGGGCGCGATTTGTCGGGTGAGAAATTACTCACGATGCGTTCGGCACCGCCCGGCGGACGGGACGCGGCGCGAGCGCCGCCGCGCCGGTCAGCACATGGTCATGCCGCCGTCGACGGCGATGGTCTGGCCGGTGAGGAAGCCGGCCTCGTCGCTGGTGGCGTAGGCCACGGCGGCGGCGATGTCGTCGGGGGTTCCCAGCACCTTGAGGGCCATCGCGGCCTTGACCTTGTCGATCACCTCGGCGGGCAGGTTGGCGGTCATCTCGGTCTGGATGAAGCCGGGGGCGATGACGTTGGCGGTGATGCCCTTGCCGCCGAGTTCGCGGGCGATGGTTTTGGTCAGGCCGGTCAGACCGGATTTGGCGGCGGCGTAGTTGGCCTGGCCCGCGTTGCCGACGAGGCCCGAGGTCGAGGCGATGTTGACGATGCGCCCGAACTTGCCCTTCATCATCGGGCGGGCGGCGGCGCGGCAGGCGACGAACACGGCCTTGAGGTTGGTGTTGATGACGTCGTCGAACTCCTCGTCGCTCATGCGGAGGATGAGGTTGTCGCGGGTGATGCCGGCGTTGTTGACGAGGATGTCGATGCGACCAAGGTCTTTCGCAACGGACTCGACCATGGCGGTGACGGCGGCCGAGTCGGCCAGGTCGCAGGGCGTGGCGGTGGCGTGGCCGCCGGCGGCGGTGATCGCGGCGACGAGTTCGTCCAGCGGGCCCTTGGAGCGGGCGACGCAGACGACGTGGCGGCCGTCCTTGGCGAGGCGGAGGGCGATGGCGCGTCCGATGCCTCGGGAGGCTCCGGTGACGATGGCGACGCGTTGATCGGTCATGATGATTCCTCGGTTGGGACTTGCCAGTCAGACCGCGTGAAGGGGCCCTTGGGTTTGGTTCGTTCGAACGCGGTGCCGTGGGGTGCATTCAGGTGCGGGATGATGTCGGGGTCGATCTCGCAGATCGTGGTGACGGCGTTGAGGGAGATGTTGTCGGGGTTGTTTGCGTACTCGTCGGTCTCGTCGCCGGCGAAGAAACGCCAGCCGGAATCGACCGCACTGCCCGGCTTTTCGCGGTACATGAAACGGACGGGTGCGCGGTCCAGGGAAACGCGCTTGGATGCCAGCGCGAAGCCGGGCGGTGGCTCGGGGAGCGCCTTGGCGTCCGACTTGTTTCGTCGCTTGCCGAACATGCTCAGGTGTTGGGTAATTCGGGCTCGTCGTGCGTGGTGACCTTCACGCCCTTGTCGATGCGACGCATCATGCCGGCCAGCGACTTGCCGGGGGCGAGTTCGTGCCAGTCGGCGTCGGTGTGCTTGGCGGCGAGGTACTCGCAGTTGGCGGCCCAGCGGACGGGGCTGGTCAACTGCTCGACGAGGCGCTTGCGGATCAGGTCCGGGTCGGGGCCGTGGGCGGCGCCAGTGACGTTGGACATGACCGTGCAGCGGGCGGTGCCGATGGGGGCTTTGGCGAGCGCCTCGGCGAGGCGCTCGGCGGCGGGCTGCATGATGGGCGAGTGGAAGGCTCCGGCGACGGCCAGGCGGGTGGCCCGCAGGCCGTGGTCGGGGGCGAGTTTCTCGGCCCGGTCGCAGGCGGCGACCGAGCCGGAGATGACGACCTGTCCCGGGGCGTTGAAGTTGGCGGCGACCAGGATGTCGTTTTCCCGGGCGGCGTCGCACAGGGCGTTGGCCTTGTCCTCGTCGGCACCGATCAGGGCGACCATGGAGGAGGGGACGGTCTCGGCGGCCTCCTGCATGGCCTTGCCGCGGAGGGCCACGAGCTTGAGCCCGTCGGCGAAGGAGAAGGCCCCGGCCAGGTGCAGCGCGGTGTACTCGCCCAGCGAGAGCCCGGCGGTGGCGACCAGGGGGAAGTCGTGGCCGAGCTCCTGGATCAGGCCGCGGTAGGAGGCGACGGAGGCGGTGTAGATGGCCGGCTGGGAGACGTCGGTGCGGTTGAGCGTGTCGGCCGGGCCCTCGAAGCAGAGTTCGGAGAGCGGGGCGCCCAGGGTGGCGGTCAGGAGGGAGTCGGCCTCGTCGAAGACGGCCTTGGCGGCGGGCGAAGCGGCGGCCCACGCCCGGCCCATGGCCACGGCCTGAGCCCCTTGTCCGGGGCAGAGGATGATGGTCTGGTTTGGCATGGGCGATGATAGGGTCGGGGCGGTAGCCGGTCGGGCGATCAGTCCTTGGCGTGCTGAACCACCGCTTCGGATGCGGACGGGGCTGGATCGGCGGTGCTCGGGGCGGTCGCGGCTCCCACGATCGGTTTGACGTCGATTGCCGAAGCCGAAAGGGAGGATCCGGACATCTCGCGGTTGTAGTGGTCCCAGAATCGGATGACGGTGGCGGCAGCGAGCATCGGGTAGATGTTCGACCGGAAGAGCTCACCGGTGTCGTCGGTCAGGATTTGCTCCGCCCTGTCTCGGTGGACAAAGTGCCAGACCGCGGCGTCGTGGTCGTGCGAAAGGAGCCGCTCTCGCAGGATCGGGCGAAGCCAGGGTTCCCATTTAGCGTGACGGCCGGGAGACTTGCGTCGGGCGTGGAAGTTCTTGATCGCAGGAACCGACAGCATCAGATTTCGGATGGTTTCGTTGCGGAGTTTTGCGGCGGTACCCTTGTAGCCGTGGAAGGGGACACCGAGAGCCTCGGGTGCGCAGCGCCGGATGAGGGCCTTGTGGAAAGCGTCTGCAAACCGGTCTCTGGGATTCATGCGGACTGCGATCTGAATGAACGGTTCGGTAAGGAACGGCGCGAACACGTCCCGGCGTTCCGCTGCGCGGCGGAGCTGCATCGACGCCCACCGGTAGGCCTTGAGCTGATTGACCACAACGGTCTGGACATTGGTTCTGGTGACGCCGGCTGCGTGCGCGATATCCACGAGGTCGCTGGTTCGCGCTCGCACGAGGTCGTGGGCGTCGGCGGTGAAGAGCCCGCCGCCGTTGTTGGTGACCCGGCTGAGCAGCCGGTGTCGCGAGGCTGCGACCGAGGGCGGGAAGATCAAGCCTGTGAGCGACTCGAAGGACCACCGCGCAAACTCCCCTGCCTGGCCGATGAGGTGCGTCTCGCGGTGAACTCCGCTAGCGATCTCACCTGGTGGCGGGCGGAGGAAGCTGAAGTCCACCATCCCGCAGTCGCGCTGCAGCAGGTGCCGCTCGCAGGCGCCGTAATTGTCGGTGATGGGGTTGTTTGGGTCGGACTTGAGTGTGAACTCACCGCCGAGGGCCTCGGCGACTCGGGCGGCGATCAGGGACTCGGGCGCGTTCACGGCGCCGCCGAAGTGGTATCGCGGGTTTTCGACGGACGAGGCAACCAGCGCCGCAATCGCTCGCGAGTCTCGCCCACCCGTCAGCGCACAGCGCAGGTCGAACCCGGCCTCGGCCAGACGTCCGAAGATTGGCCCGAACCGCGACGCGAAGAGTTCGGCTGCTCTGTCGGGCGATAGATCGCTCTTGGCGGATCCGGCGGCCACGAGTTTGTCGGAACAGACCGTCGACGGCGTTCGGTCGGGAGATGCGATCGTGTGCGAGGCGTGCCCGAGGACGCGGACGGTGGTGATCAACGTGTGGTTGCCGATCGGTCCCGGTGAACAGAGCGCGCCGGCGGCACCGAAGCGATCGAGATCGCCGGGCTTCGCGATCCGGTGCGCGAGCGAGGGGTCGTTGGTGAGGGCCCAGTCCTTGCCGGCAAGCGTTGCCAGGTACACAGGGCAGCCGCCGAAGGGATCGGTTCGGATCTCCAACTCGTTCGTCAACTTGTCCAGCCTCAGCACGGCAAATCGACCGATCAGGTCGGACGATGCGGCGCGACGGCGATCGATCTCGCGGACGTCGAACGCGTCAAACTCGTCGTGGAGGGGGAATCCGTCGTACCAGATCAATCGATCCCGATCGTCGTCCACCGGCACGCGTGGTGCCACGGACGCCGGGTCCGGCGATTCGACGAAGATCGTCAGCCGCGCCCCGCTCGGCGACAGCACCACGCACTCTATAAACGAAGCTCGAGCCTCGGACGCGAAAGCGGAAAAAACCGCCCCCGACGGGGCGCTTGTGCCGCGCACAATCAGATACCGCATGGGGTGCCCTCCCAACGGCGAGGTGGAAGCCTCACTCTACTCGGGTGAGCGACGGATATCCGATCGCTTCACGATTGAACGCGCGGTCGGAACTCAATTGACTTCGTGGGGCCCCTCAAAAGAAGGGGGGGCGGTGTTATCGGGTCAAAGCTGCCAGAGGCTGGCGCCCCAGGTCAGGCCGGCTCCGAAGGCGATGAACATGACCTTCTGGCCTTCCTGGACGCGGCCTTCTCGTTTGAGCTCGTCGAAGACCAGCGGGCAGGAGCCGGCGACGGTGTTGCCCAGGCGGTCGATGTTGACGCGGAGCTTGGACTCGGGCAGGCCGAAGCGGTCGCGGGCGGCGTCGAGGATGCGGCTGTTGGCCTGGTGGCAGACGTAGTGGTCCACGTCGGCGGCCTGCACGCCGGCCAGCTCGAGGGTCTCGGCGATGACCTCGGGGAACTTGGACACGGCGAACTTGAACACGCCCTTGCCGTTCATCTGGATCTTGTCGTCCATCCGCGGGTCGGCGCCGGTCTCGGGGTCGGGGTCGACGATCTGGTCGAGGCCGCAGGGGATGTAGAGGCTGCGGGCGCCGTCCCCGTCGGAGTGCATGGCCTGGGCGAGCATGCCCTTGCGGTTGTCCTTTGACTTTCGGATGACGACCGCGCCGGCGCCGTCCCCGAACAGGATCGCGGCGCCGCGTCCGAACGTGGAGTAGTCGCAGTGGCGTGTGACGGTGTCGACGCCGACGACGCCGATCGCGTCGTAGAGGCCGCCGGCGACGAGCTCGTGGGCGGTGGAGAGGGTGAAGACGAAGCCCGAGCAGGCCGCGTTGATGTCCATGGCGCCGATGTGGTCGCACCCGAGCGTGGCGCCGACGCGGCAGGCCACGGACGGGGTGGGGGAGTCGGGCGTCATGGTGGCGCAGACGATCAGGCCGAGGTCCTTGGGAGACATCGACGCGTCCTTGAGCGCGCGGCCGAGGGCGGCGGAACCGAGTTCGGAGGTGGGGTAGGGGACGGCGGCGTCGTGGCGGCGGCGTTCGCGGATGCCGGTCCGCTGGACGATCCACTCGTCCGAGGTGTCCATGCAGGCCTCGAGCTCTGCGTTGGTGAGCCGGTGTTCGGGGAGCGCCGAGCCGGAACCGGCGATCTCGACGCCGACGGCGCGGTGGCGTTGGCTCATGCGGGGACCGTTTCTCCGAGGGGTGCGAGCTGGGCGATGCGTTCGACGATGGCGTCGTTGACGTGGGCCCGGACGTGCTGGAGCGTGTTGCGGACGGCGTTCTTGACCGTCTTGGGTTCGGAAGACCCGTGGGCGATCATCATGACGCCGTTGACGCCCAGCAGGGGCGCGCCGCCGTACTCGTGATAATCGTTCTTGCGGTAGATGCTCTTCATCACCGGCTCGAACTGGACCATGAGGTTGGGGTCGAACTCGAGGATCTCGGCGGCGATGGCCTCGAAGAGCGACTTGGCGAGGCCCTCGGCCATCTTGAGCATCGAGTTGCCGGTGAATCCGTCGGTGACGACCACGTCGGCCCCGCCGGCGAAGAGGTCGCGTCCCTCGATGAAGCCGGTGAAGTTGATGCCCGGGGACTTGCGGAACAGATCCCGGGCTTCCTTGATCAGGTCGGAGCCCTTGCCTTCTTCCGCGCCGATGTTCATCAGCGCGACGCGGGGGCTCTCGATCCCCAGGGTCTTCTTGGCGTAGACCTCGGCCATGATGCCGTACTGCCAGAGATGCAGCGGGCGGGGCTCGGGGTTGGCGCCGGCGTCGCAGAGCACGACCGGCCCGGAGAAGGCCGGGATGGTCACGGCGATGCCCGGGCGGTGCACGCCGGGGAGCCGCTTCATGTGCATCTGGCCGGCGGCGACGCAGGCGCCGGTGTTGCCGGCGGAGATCACGGCGTCGCAGGGCTTGTCGGCCTTGCGGGAGCCGAGCTTGGCCATGGCGACGATGGAGGAGTTCGGTTTGCCGCGGACGGCCTGGGCCGGCGAGTCGCCCATCTCGATCACGTCGGGTGTGTGGACGATCTCGAGGCGGGGGTCGTTGACCGACCGTTCGGCGAGGTGGGCGCGGATCACGTCCTCGCGTCCGACCAGCACGAGGTGCTCGTCGGGCGTGAGCAGGGGCAGGGCGTCGATGACTCCCTTGATGACCGCGTCCGGGGCATGGTCACCGCCCATCACGTCGATGGCGATGCGGATCGGCACCGTGCTGACTCCGCTGGAGTTAGTCGTTGGAGCCGATTTTCAGCTTGCGGACGGTGATCCGCAGGCCGGGACGGGCATAGCCGGACTCGGCGCACACGCGGTGGTGGCGCTTGGGCATGCCCGAGAGCGGGCAGATGGTCGAGCCCGGGGCGGAGATGGCGTCGTGCGAGCGGCGGCGCTTGGAACGGCCTCGGCTCTGTCGTTGTCCGGGAAGCATGGTCGGCTCCTCATCGCCCCCGCCGGTGTCCGGTGTGGGGGTCGATCGGGACGCTCCGGGCGTCGTCTGAACGGGGGAAGTGCTGCCGGGGACGGTCCCCGGAACAGGACAGGGACAATAGACAGGGGCCCGTGGGGGGTCAATCTGCGCCCGGAGTCACGGACGGGGTGGACTTCGGCGGGCCGGGGGGTTACAAATATGGGCTTCCCGGACCGAAAGCGGCCCGGGACCGGCCTCCCTAGCTCAGTCGGTAGAGCAGCTGACTCTTAATCAGCGGGTCGAAGGTTCGAGTCCTTCGGGGGGCATTCTCAGAAGTCTCGGCGGTGCCGGGACTTTGCCTTTTTTTGGCCGGACCAGTCTCCGCACGCCCGGGGCGTGGGCTTAAACACCCACTAGGCGGTGGCGTGTCCGGTCGGTGTCCGTTGTCGCGGCGGGGGTGGGCCGATCAGTTCAGCGTGGTCATGTCGATCACGAAGCGGTACTTGACGTCGGACTTCTGGAGCCGGTCGTAGGCGGTGTTGATGTCCGCCATGGCGATCTTCTCGATGTCGGAAACGATGTTGTGCTTGCCGCAGAAGTCGAGCATGTCCTGCGTCTCCTTCAGCCCGCCGATGAGCGAGCCGGCGATGGTGCGGCGGCCCATGACCATCGGCACGGTCCCGACCGATTCCAGCTCTCCCATCAGGCCCACGACGCACATGACGCCGTCCACCTTGAGCAGGGGCATGTAGGGGTTGATGTCGTGGGCGACGGGGATGGTGTTGAGCAGGAAGTCGAACTTGCCCGCCCATTCGGCCATCGCGGAATCGTCGGTCGAGAGCAGGACGTCATCGGCGCCGAGTTTCTTGGCATCACCGGCCTTGCCGGGCGAACGGGTGATCATGACGGTGCGGGCGCCCATCGCGTGGGAGAACTTGATGCCCATGTGCCCGAGCCCGCCGAGGCCGATGACCCCGACGGTGCTGTCTTTGCCGACCTTCCAGTGGGCGAGGGGCGAGTAGGTGGTGATGCCCGCGCAGAGCAGCGGGGCCGCGGCGGCGGGGTCCAGATTGGTCGGAACCCGCACGACGAAGCGGCGTTCGACGACGATGGCCTTGGAGTAGCCGCCGAAGGTCAGGCCGCCGGGGTCCTTGGTCGGGCTGGAGTAGGTGAGGACCATCGAGGGGCAGAACTGCTCGAGGTCCTTCTTGCAGGCGTCGCAGGCGCGGCAGGAGTCGACGAGGCAACCGACGCCCACGCGGTCGCCGGGCTTGAGGTCCTTGACCTCGGGGCCGACCTCGGTGACGGTGCCGATCATCTCGTGCCCGGGGACGAGCGGATACTGGGACATGCCCCAGTCGTTGCGCGCCATGTGCAGGTCCGAGTGGCACACGCCGCAGAAGTCGATGGAGATGCCGACGTCCTTGGGCCCGACCTTGCGGCGTTCGATGGCGAACGGCTTGAGGTCGGACTTGGCGTCGGCGGCAGCGTAGGCGGGGGTCGGCATCGTGTGGCTCCCTGAACCCGGGGTGGTCAATCGGGCATTCTACCTGCGGATCGGGCGCGATCGTCGGGCCGGGCTTTCCCGTCGGGGTCAGGCCGGGCCGACGAGGCCGCCGAGATTGCCCGTGCTGTCGCCGAACGATGCCACATCGCAGCCGGTCCGCTCGAGCATGGACACGTAGAGATTGCACAGCGGTGTCTCGCGCGGAGCGGCGACGAGGCGGCCGGTGGGGATGACGCCGCCGGCGTTGCCGGCCATCAGGATGGGCAGGTCCTCGTGGTTGTGGTGGTTGCCGTCGGAGATGCCGCAGCCGTACATGACCATGCAGTTGTCGAGCAGGCTGCCGTCGCCCTCGGGCGTGGCGGCCAGGCGTTCGACGAATGCGACGTACCGCTCGAGGTAGAAGCGGTCGATCTGGCGGATCTTCTCCACCATCTCGGCGTCGTTCTGATGGTGGCTGAGGTGGTGGTGCCCTTCGCGGATGCCGATCTCGGGGAAGGTGCGGTTGGAGCCGTCGTTGGCCATCGCGAAGGTGCCCACGCGGGCCAGGTCCATCCGGAACGCCAGCAGCATCATGTCGTACATGAGGTCGAGGTGCTCGGAGAACTTGCGGGGGATGCCCGAAGGGGCGGGCATGTCGGGCTTGATCCGGGTGTCGCCCTCGTCGCGGGCGTGCTGCACGCGGCGTTCGATCTCGCGGACGGAGGTCTGGAAGGCGTCGAGCTTCTGGCGGTCGCCCGCGCCCAGACGGCGCTCGAGCCGGTGCGTGTCGTCGAGGACAAAGTCCAGGACCGAGGCGCGGCGCCGGAGTTGGCGGCTGTGTTGCTCGGCGTCGGCGGCGCTGCCGAAGAGGCGGTCGAAGACCTGCGCGGGGTCCACGGACTTGGGCACGGGGGTGTTCTCGTCGTACCACGAGATGTTCGAGGAATACGCGCAGGAATAGCCCGAATCGCAGTTGCCCGTGGGCTGGCCCTGTTCGCAGCCGAGTTCGAGCGAGGGCAGACGGGTGCGCCCGCCGATCTGCCGGGCCGCGAACTGATCCACGGACATGCCCAGGTGGATGTCGTTGCCGGCGGTCTTGCGGGCCTGGGCACCGGTCAGGAACGAGGCGGACGAGCGGGCGTGGTCACCGGGGCCGTCGCCGTTGGCGCGGGCCTTGTCCAGGGTGAGTCCGGTGATGACGTTGACCCGGTCGCGGACCCGGGCGATGGGTTCGAGCGTGCGCGAGAGGGCGAAGTCCTTGCCGAGGCCGGTGGGGGCCCAGGCCTCGTAGTTGACGCCGTTGGGGGCGAAGACGAAGGCCATGCGGACCGGGGCCGCGGGGGCGGTCCGCAACCCGGCGGTGGTCACCGAGGCCATCGCTTTGCCGCCGCCGGCCATGGCCTCCAGCCACGGCAGGGCCATGGTGACCCCGATGCCCTTGAGGGCGGCCCGGCGGGACAGGGCGGGCATGCGGGTGACCGTGGGGGCGGGTGCGGGTTGCTTGCTGCTCATCGGGGATTCCCTCGGCAGGTTCGGAAGGCGTCGCTGAGCACGATGCCCTCGATGATGGCGGAAAAACGGTCGCCGTTGTCACGCGTGCGTGCGGTGATGGACGCGACAGTGGGGCGGTCGAACGACTCGAGCCCGCGCCCCAGGGCGTAGGTGAGCAGCTTGCGGGTCAGGTTCCCGATGAAAAGGTCGTCGCGGGCGAGGAGGATCTGTTTGAGTTCGGTCGGGCCCGCGAACGAGCGTCCATCGGGCAGCGTGCCGGAGGCGTCGATCGGGCCGGACTCGTCCGCGTCGCGCCAGCGACCGACGGCGTCGAAGTTCTCCATGGCCAGGCCGAGTGGGTCCATGCGGCTGTGGCACACCGCGCAGTTCATGTCGGTCAGGTGCGCCGCGAGTTGCTCGCGCAGCGACGGGTTCTCGCCGAGCTGGGCCATCGCCTGCTCGAGCGGGGCGATCTCCGGTGGCGGCGGGGGTGGGGGTGTGCCGAGGATCTGGTCGAGCACATAGAGCCCGCGTTTGACGGGGCTGGTCCGCGTCGGGTTGCTCGTGACCGTGAGCACCGCGCCCATGGTCAGCACCCCGCCGCGGGGCGAGTCGTCGGGCAGGTCCACCCTGCGGAACGAGCGGTCCTTGCGGTCCAGACCGGCCAGCTCGGCGAAGCCGTACAGGGCCGCGAGCGGGCCGTTGACGAAGGTGTGGTCGCTGTCGAGGAAGGTCAGCACGGAGCGGTCTTGGCGGACGACGTCGGCGAAGAACATGGTCGCTTCGGTGATCATGTCGTCGCGGAGTTCCGAGTCGTACGCGCGGTACCTGGACTGATCGATGGCCAGCCGATCGAGATTGCGGAGCAGCAGCCACTGGCCGGAGAAGTTCTCGATGAACGCGTCGGACCTGGGATCGGTGAGCATCCGCTTCGCCTGGGCGGTCAGCACCTCCGGATCGGTCAGGGACCCGTCGGCCGCGCGGGCGAGCAGCTCGTCGTCGGGCGTGCTGCTCCAGAGGAAGTACGAAAGCCGGCTCGCCAACTCGGGAGCATCGAGCGTGTAGACCCGGTCGGGATCGTCGGCGTGCGGGTTGTCCACGGATCGGTAGAGGAACCTCGGCGAGACCAGCACGGCGGAGAGGCACACCCGCACGGCCTCCTCGTGCGAGTCGCCGGCCGCGCGCGCCGCGTCGTACAGCGGCATGAGCCGGCCGATATCACCCGCGCCGGCCGTCCCGCGGAACGCCCGGTGGGCGAACGCGGTCAGGATGTCGGACGCGGCGGATCGCTCCGCGTCGGGGCCCACGCCGTCCGGGCGTACGAAGAAGACTCTGTCGTAGGCGGGCGGTCGCTCGATGCCCTCGACGCTCAACGGGCCGGCGATCTCCACCGATTCGATCGCGAGGTTCCGGTCCGCGACGTCCGGCTGGTAGAAGTCGTTGGTGAACGCCGCATCGATCCTCGAACGCCCCGGCTCCAGCCGCGCCCGCACGGTCACCGTCTGCGGCTCTTCGCGGGTGCCCTCGACAAACACGCCTTTGAGTTCACGGCGCCCGTGCCGGATGCTCAGGCGTGGCAACTCGTCGCCGGCCCGCTGGCCCCAGGTCCGCACGGTGATCTCGTACTCGGCCGCGAGCGGGATGTCGATCTCCGCGCCGACGGAGCCGTTGGAGAACAGCAAGAACCCGTCCGCGGCCGCCCGCCCGCCTCGGCCCACGCTGAGCCCGCGCAGCGGCCCCGGCTCGGTCGAGACCTCGACCACCGGCCCGAACGCCGCATCGATCGATCGTTCGGCTGCTTCGAGGTAGCCCTCGATCTGCATGGGCGACATCGTCAGCACGGCCGCGATGTTGTCGAAGCCGTAGCCGGTGTCGTCCTGCGGCAGGCCCGCGGCGGGGTCGAAGCGTTTGATGTCCACGCCCAGCAGGTCGCGGATGGTGTTGCGATACTCGGCCCGGTTGAGCCGGTGGATCACGAACCACCCGGGGTCGGGCTTGGCGCCCGGCGGGAGGTAGTCGAGCGCGTCGGCGATCCAGCGTGTGATGGTGTTGACATCGTCGTCGCCGGGGGCGGGCTCGCCCGCGGGCGGCATCGCGCGGGCGTGCAGCAGCTCGCCCGCCGCCGCGAGGTCGTCGCCCATGGCCCGGGCGTCCTCGATCGTCCAGATCCCGTCGAAGGCGATCCCGCCCTTGGTCGTCCCGCCCGCGTGGCAGCCGAAGCAGTACGCGGCCAAGAGCGGCTCGACCTCCTCCCAGTACCGCCGGTCCAGCTCCGCGGCGAGCGGATCGACACCCGCCGGACCGTCCTGTTCGGACACCCGGGGGGCGGTGGTGGGGTCATCGGCGCGGACCGGGGCGAGCCCCGCGGCGCCGAACGACACCAGGGCGGCAAAGAGTCCGCCGGGCAAGGCCACTGCAAAGATGCGGCGGGTTTCTGCGGGCATCGCGTTCCGGTCGCGGGCGGGTCGGGCGGAGAAGTGCGTCCGTGCGGCATCCAACCTACATGAATCCACCGGCCGGGTCAATCAGAACCCGTCAGAGATCGGGCCGCGAACCGGCGAAGCCGGGGAATAATCCGCACACGCCACGGGTTCGGGCGTGTCGGGCGTCGCGCCCGTCCGATCCGAAAGGTGGCTTTGTGAACCGATTCCTGATAGGCGTGCTCGTTCTCCCGTTTATCGTGCTCGTGCCGCTCGCGCTGGCGACGCTGGCCCCGGGCACGGGAGCAAAGGACCAGATGAAAAACAACACCCCAGACGCAGCCCGGGGCGATCCGGCCGACCCGTCATCGACGGTGGCCGTCCGCGTGTTCGACACCAACGGCCAACTTGTCGGCCCGATCTCCATGCCCCGCGTGCAGCTGACCGAGGACGAATGGAAGTCACGGCTCAGCCCCGAGCAGTTCCGCATCCTCCGCAACGCCGGGACCGAGCAGGCCTTCTGCGGCACGCTGCTCGACAACAAGATGGAGGGCGTGTACGCCTGCGCGGGTTGCGGGCTGCCCATGTTCAGTTCGGACTCCAAGTTCAACAGCGGCTCGGGTTGGCCGAGCTATTACCAGCCCATCGCGGCGGAGAACATCACCGAGCGACGCGATGTCTCATTCGGCATGGTCCGGGTGGAGATCGTCTGCACCCGGTGCGAGGGCCACCTCGGCCACGTGTTCGACGACGGGCCCCGCCCCACGGGCCTGCGCTACTGCCTCAACAGCGAGTCGCTGACCTTCACGCAGGACGACAGGCTCGCCGACCTGGGCGAGGTGTCCGACGCGGTCTTCGCCGGGGGATGCTTCTGGTGCGTCGAGGCCGTGTTCGAGGAACTCAAGGGCGTCTACAGCGTCGAGTCTGGCTACACGGGCGGCGACGGCACCCCGGCCTATAAGGACGTCACCTCCGGCACCACCGGCCATGCGGAAGCCGTGCGGATCGTGTTCGATCCAAAGGTCATCTCGTACGAGGACCTGCTCAGGGTCCACTTCGCCACGCACGACCCGACCACACTCAATCGTCAGGGCGCGGACGTGGGCACCCAGTACCGCAGCGCGATCTTCTACCGGGACGACAAGGAGAAGGCGATCGCCGAGGCCTTCATCGCCGACCTCAACGATCAGGGCGTGTTCAGGGGCAAGATCGTCACCACGCTCGAGCCGCTCGACGAGTTCCACGTCGCCGAGCCCTACCACCAGGACTACGTGTGCAACAACCCCAACAACGGGTACGTTCGGGCCGTGGCGATGCCCAAGGTCGAGAAGGTGCGTGAGAAGTTCGCGGACAAGCTCAAGGAAACCGCCCAGCCGCAGCCCTGAACCTCCGCACACGAACGATGCAGTGCGAGCCGCCCCGGATCGGGGCGGCTTTTTCTTGCCGCATGTCCGCGAAACGGCGCACAAAGGCGGCGGTCTGGGGCATCCCCGTGGCCCGGGATCCGGTAGGCTCTGTCTCGCGACGCCCGATTCCGGGCGTCTTCAACCGATGGGGACACCGACGAGATGAACAGATCGAATCAATCCAACGGCTCCGGCGGCGCGCCGGAGCGTACGTCGCTTCGTTCGAGCTATCTATCTGCGGCGGCGACGCTTGCGATCGTTGCGGGCGGCGCGTTCGCGGCTCCCGTGGCGGAGACCGTCCGCATCGGACAGAGCGAGGCGGGCCTGCCGGTGGAGGTGATCATCGTCGGCGACCCCGCGCCGGACGCCCAGGGCCTGCTCCGCGAGGACCGCCCCGCGCTGCTGGTCGTCGCCGGCCTGCAGGGCCACCACGCCATCGGACGCACCGCGGCGCGGGCGCTGGCCGACCGGCTGATCGCCGACCACGCCGGCCTGCTCGACGGACGCACCGTGTACATCGTGCCCGAGGCCAACCCCGAGGGCGCGGACCGCTGGAACAACCGCAACCTGCCCCGCGCCGAGTGGGGGCGAGCGCCCCAGGTCATCGACGCAGACCGCGACGGCCGGACCGCCGAGGACCCCGGGAGCGACCTCAACGGCGACGGCTTCATCACCATGATGCGGGTGCCCGCGCCCAACGTCCGCTACGGCATCAGCGCGACGCACATCATCGACCCCGACGACCCGCGCCTGATGCGCGAACCCAAGGCCGCCGAGGGCGAGTCGGCCACGCACGCCATCCTGGTCGAGGGCGCGGACGCCGACGGAGACGGCGCTTTCGCCGAGGACGGCTGGGGTGGTTCGGCGGGCGGCGGCGTCGATCTCGACAGGCATTTCCCGACCCACTGGCCCGAGCACACCGACGGCGCGGGGCTCTACCCCCTCGCCCGGTCCGAGGCGCGGGCGCTGGTCGAATGGGTCCAGTCGCGCGGCAACATCGTGGCCGTGCTGGTCTACGGCCCGCACGACACGCTCGCCACCGTGCCCCCCGCGGGCAAGTACGGCCCCGTCGGGCGCGTGCCCACCGGCATCGAGGAGGGCGACAAGGCGTACTACGAGAAGGTCTCCGAGTTCTTCAAGAAGACGACCGGCGCCACCAAGGCCAGCGAATCGCCCGACCGGGCCGGGTCGTTCCTCCAGTGGGCCTACTCGGATCTGGGCGTGTTCGCCTTCGGGACGCCGGTGTGGATCCGCCCCGACCTGGTCAAGGCCGAATCGAAGAAGGACGAGGCGGAGGCCGAACAGGGCGAGCCGGCGCCCGAGGCTTCGGGCGACCCGATGGCCGCCGAGGCCGCGGCCCTGACCGCCATGGGCGTGTCGCCCGAACTGGTGGCCTTCATCACGATGTCGCCAGAGGACCGCGCGGCCGAGATGGCCAGTTTCGAGTCCCGCTCCCAGGAAGAGCAGATGGCGATGATGGCCGCCGTGCAGGCCGCGCCAGAGACCGTCCGCCTGCGGGTCATGGCGCTGGCCCAGGGCAACCCCGACCCCGGCCCGATGGCGGCCAAGCCGGCCTCGGCCGAGACGGAGCGGCCCGCCCGCGCGCGACCCGGCGCGAAAAAGGGTGACTCCGCGGACGCCAAGTGGCTCGAATGGCTCGACGCCCGGGAGGGCGACGCGGGGTTCGTCGAGTGGACCCCGTTCGAGCACCCGCAGCTCGGCACCGTGGAGATCGGCGGGTTCGTGCCCGGCGTCCGCGTCAACCCGCCCGAGGACCTCGTCCCGGGCCTGATCGATCAGCAGACCACGTTCGTCGCGGGCCTGCTCGAACGGATGCCGGTGGTCGAGATCGACCCGCCCACCGTCGAGCGCGTGGGCCCCGGCCTGTGGCGGATCAGCCTGACCGCCCGCAATACCGGCCTGCTGCCGACGGTGCCCGCGATCGGCGTCAAGTCCCGCCGCCTGCACGGGCTGGTCTTCGCGTTCGATCCGGACCAGTCGGTGCCCAAGGACCGGCTTGTGTCGGGCCAACGCGTGGTGCGGTTCGACACGCTCGAGGGATCGGGCGCCCACGCCCACGCCTCGTGGCTGGTGGCCGCCCCCGACGACGCCCAGGTCCGCATCGCGGTGCGGACGCCGCGCTTCGGCAACCGCGGCTTCGACGTCCGGCTCTCCGAGGGCCAGGCCGCGCCCCGCGGCGATCGGGAGGGCCAGCGGTGAACACCCACGCCCGCACCGGAGCCGACCCGATCCAACGCCCCTCCAGCACACGGAAGAACGCCCTGATGAACCCGCTCAAGAGAACCATCCTGATCGTGGCCGCGGCC
>Ga0207881_1000367_pt1 | contig 20306 bp, 15 predicted proteins | sample MalvirmetagMSP97_FD_184227 | JGI IMG/M metagenome (GOLD analysis project Ga0207881, IMG submission 184227) | Marine viral communities from the Deep Pacific Ocean - MSP-97 (SPAdes) | ecosystem: Environmental > Aquatic > Marine > Oceanic | place: Pacific Ocean | collected 2011-05-03 | reverse complement strand
TCGACAGGATTGCCATCCTCATCCTTGCCAGTCCACACGCCCCAGAACTCTGGATCTTCCGAGCGCGGCTGCTGTGCTGCTGGAAGATCGTTCATCCGAACCAATACGGGCAGTTCCGACGCCCAGCCAAGCAAGATCGCGCTTTGGGATGGTAGTGAAGGCAGCTCACGGAGCAGACCCTTCAAGTTGTCTGGGATCAATCTGCGAACCAACTCTTGGTCGCGATCATTATTGATCCGATGCAAAAGGAAGGTGTTGCACTGCGACAGGACAGTGGGTGACAACTCCGACGGTCGCTGTGACGACAGCACAAGCCCTAGACCGAACTTCCTGCCCTCACGAGCGATGCGTTCAAAGACCTGGCAGCACGCAGTCGCGGCATCCTGATTCTCACCGTCCTCCTTGTAGCGCTTGATGAACGTGTGCGCCTCTTCCATAACGAGCACCGTGGGCAACGCGACGCTATGTAACTTCATGTATCGCTGGAGCGACTCAAAAATGATGCGGGCAATCACCGCGGTGATAGTATGCACAATGTCGGCAGGCACCAGCGACAGATCAATCACCGAAACGCAACTGCCACTCGAGCCGCCGCGCCCCAAGAATGAATCGAGCCAGAAGTCGAGGGACACGTCTGTGCCATCTATCACGCCCCGCATCTTGGTATCAGACAGAAGTGTGCGCATACGCGCAACGAGAAAATCAACATACTGACTCACGCCCTCTTGTTCTGCCAAGATCTCTAGATGATCCACCAGATCGGTGCCGAGGAATGGCACTGGCGCGTCTTCATGAGGCCCATCCGGGAAGACGATCCCGCCAGCCGACTCCAAGGCCGTCTCTAGTGCATCAGTAATTCCGATGATCTGTTCCTCCGTGAATGCTCGGTAGAACTCTATTGTCTTGCCGTCTTTCTCAAAGCTGTTGTGCGTCGCCTTTAGTGCAGCGAAGATAGCGTCCCGTACTGCAGCCAACTCGCTACTCGCAGACTCAGCGATTTTCTGGTTGAGATCCTCGGCTATCGCGCGCAAACGAAAACCACATTTGCTTTCGTCTGTTTGAATCGCACCCGATCTCAGGTCCCGCTGGATGGAAACAAGGCGGGATGTCAGGTAGCGCCGAAGCGCCAGGCGCTTTTCCTCCTCGCTTGGCGAAGCAGTTCCAGTGCGGCCGCTCTTGACCTCGCGCAATGCCCGCCGGAGCAAGGGGCGTTGAGTTCGCGCGCTAGCCTGTGTGAAAGATGACCATTCAGTGCTGTTCCAGAACCAAAGCGGGACCTTCAGGTCAAGCTCATTGGTTCCAGGATTTAGCTTGAAAATTCGTGCTTGGAGTGTGGAGATATCGCTACCGAACGCCCGCGAATACTCGCCGTTGGGGTCGAGAATCACAAATCGGGCATTCGGATTCTGCGAAGAGATCTGCTCAGCCTGTTCAAGGCTCCAGCGGATCAGTCCCGCGACCGAACACGACTTGCCACTGCCAGTATTGCCAAGGACGGCAAGGTGCCTACCGAACAGGCGGTTTGGATCGACAGATACCTCGGCGTCGCTAGCAAGAGGACTTGTTCCGATCTTTACGCGCCGCCGCTCCCCGGACTCGACGATGGAACGGAGTTGTCGTTCTGTCGGAAGCACGACGGCAGTTCCAACCGAAGGCAAGGCATCAGCGCCCCGGCGAAAGACGAACCCCTCGGAGCCCTTGCGGGTCGATCGCAGAGTTCCTAAAGGATTCAAGCTGAGCTTACGCGACGGGTAAGGCAAATCAACAAGACCAAAATCACGCATTCCGCGTCGTTGCGGAAATGCTGATCGCTCGATGGTCAGCCATTCCACCTGGCCGACCAGAAAACCATCGTCGACGGGAATGAGAACGTAGCCGTTGACGCGGGGGAATGGGCGAGGACCTCCGGCATTGAGTGATACCGACTCGGGTGCCTCGGTGTCGAGGGCAACCTTAATTTCATCCGGCGATACGAAATCGACGGTGCCAATGCGCAGGCTTCCGGCATGCTCGAACGGAGTTTGGGTCATGTCGCTGAGCCTCCGTCAGCCGTTGGGATCGATGTAGGCGCGGTTCCCTCGTCCTTATCTTGGTCAGCGTGGCCTGTGCCCCAGCGTGCTTTCAACAGTTCCGCCATTCGGAACGTGGTGCGATCAATTGCAGGCTTCGGAAGGTAGTGGTTTACCAATGTCCCGAAATCGCCGAGATGATCCCCAACCAGTAGCGTAATCTGTGCGTCTCGTCCCAGGCGGGTGTAGGCGCTCATGATCCGATCAAGAGGGTCGTCAAACGAGATGACGACTAGATGCGCAGATGGAATCGTGAGCATGTCCTCGATGATTCTGTTGATGTGCTCGTCACCGAAGCTATAGCCATAGCAGACGAGGGTGCTGTTGGGTCGGCATGTAGCAGCAGCAAAGTCTCGGAAGAGTTCGACGTACGGGTACGCGGCGGTCTCCCGATCCTTGGACGCATTCGGATAAACCATCAGCTGCATCGCCCCAGCCTCATCGAGGCCGGCATCTGCGAGATACGGAGACACGTCGCGCGCGCCGAACGGAAGCCCGATTCGTCGAATCATGCGGTTGCTGTCCACCCAATCGATTGATCCGTGCAGCTTTGTGAATCGAGCCACGCCTTCGAGGTAGCGGGGCTCGCCACGAATTCCTGGTGGGTTGTAGTGCATATCCACATCGAGGCGGGAGGCGCGAAAGACGGGTGCCAGTGTTCCGACGAAGCGGTCAACGAGGCGCAGGCCGGCGGCGTCCGCGCCCGCCTCGATGTAGCGGTCATAGTTGGTCGTGAACAAGTGCAGACGATCACGAGTTCCGGTCCGACTCGCGAAGCTCATCAGAAAGCTGACGAGGTTATTGAAGGTCTCCTCTCGCTTCTCGGAGGCCGCACCGACCAGACCCTGCTCTCCATTCAGGATCGAGGCGGCAAACTCATTGAGAGCCCGCGTAAGGCCTTCTCTGAGGCTGTTGACCTGTTGACGCTGCTCAGATCCTTCGGCGGTTGCCGAAGCAATGATCTCTAAACCCCGAAGCAGTTCATTGGCCACACGAATGCGATCTTCGATATTGCCATCGGTACCGCGACCCATCGCCTCGGCGGTTCGTTTCGCTTCGGCTGCTATCGCGTCCTCGAAGGTAGGCATGGCATGCGGAGCCATGCCAGGGAGGCCTTGGCCGGTTGCCATTCTGTGTAGGGCGTGGGTCAAGCCAGACCCGATCAGGACCGATAGGTGTTCCGACTGAAAGAGAGATGTAAGCCAGGGCTCAATGCGCGATCGAAGTGTCTCTGTGCCAAAGCACTCATCTGGTTTGGCCCAGGAGCAGGTGGATCCCTCTGCGAGCTTGAACGGCCTCGCCTCATCCGGGCAGCCGTCTTCTGCATGGAACGACACGGGTGCGTGATCGTCTCGGCACTTGAGCATCTGCTTATGCTGACCTGAACTCATGGTGACTCTCCCGCAACGATTGCATCAAGCAGTCCGTCCGCTTCAGCCTGAAGGGCTTCAAGGTCGGCCTTGATCACATCTAGTGAGCGCAGCGGCGTGGGCTTGTAGAAGTGGCGGGTAAAGCTGATCTCGTAGCCGATCTGTGTCTTGGCATGGTCGATCCAAGCGTCCGGTACGTGCGGCAATACCTCTCGCTGGAAGAAGGCCTCGATACCGCCATCTTCCAGGAGCGGCACCTGCTCGGTGTCCCGTAGATCGGTGTCCGGCTCGTACTCGATGACATCCTTGGTCTTCTTCTTGATGACCGGCTCGGCGGCTTCTTCCTTGAAGGTGAAGGCGGCGTAGAGGGCTTTGAGGTCCGGGGCACGGAGCTTGATGTCGGCCTTCTTCATGGCCGAAGCGAATCGCTGATGGATGGCGTTAAAGTCCAGATGCGGTTTCGCCCCGCCCGCGATGCCCGCAAGTAAATCAGCGGCCTTGTGCTGCTTCTCGGAGGCATCGGCCTTGAACGTGGCGAGCTTGGGGGGCGTAACGTGGATCGCCAGCCGCAGCGGGCGCTCGACGACGATTTTCCAGTAGCCGAAGGCGGCATTGGGGAAAAGCTTTGAATGCTCGGTTTCCTTGAAGCCGAGGAATAAATCGGTAATTTGCTTGATCTGCTCGGGCGAGAGTTCGCAGTTCTTCTTACCCAAGTTCTTGCGAAGCGGCGTGTAGATGCCGGTGGCATCGATGAGCTGGATTTTGCCCTTGCGACGATCGGGCTTGCGATTGGTTAGCACCCAGATGTAGGTGGCGATGCCGGTATTGTAGAACGTGTTCAGCGGAAGCGCGATGATGGCTTCGAGCCAGTCGTTCTCGATGATCCAGCGGCGGATATTGGACTCACCCTGGCCAGCGTCGCCAGTGAACAGGGACGAACCGTTGTGGACCTCGGCGATGCGGCTGCCCAGCGGCGTGTTGTGGTTCATCTTCGCCAGCTTGTTCACAAGGAACATGAGCTGGCCATCGCTGGACCGGGTGACCAGCGATAGTTCGTTGCCCTGGTGCTGGACGGTGAACCGCGCATCGGCCAGGTCTTTCTTGCCGCCCATGCGTTCGAGGTCGGTCTTCCAGCTCTTGCCGTAAGGCGGATTCGAGAGCATGAAATCGAACTCCATCGACGGGAAAGCGTCGGAGGAGAGCGTCGAGCCATACTTCATGTTGTCCGCCGCAGCGCCCTCGCCCTTGAGGAGTAGGTCAGCCTTGCTAATGGCGAAGGTTTCGGGCTGGACTTCCTGGCCGAAGAGATGAACGGAGACTTCCTTGCCACGCTTCTGGGCGAGTTGTTCCAGCGTTTCCTCGGCGACGGTCAGCATGCCGCCGGTGCCGCACGCACCATCGTAGACGCGATAGGTGCCGTCCTTGATGTCGTCCCAGATCGGATAGAAGATCAGGTTGGTCATCAACTGCACGACGTCACGCGGCGTGAAGTGCTCCCCGGCCTCCTCGTTGTTTTCCTCGTTGAATCGCCGGATCAGCTCCTCGAAGATCGTGCCCATGGCGTGGTTATCCAGGCCGGGCAGGCGGACGTTGCCATCCTGGTCGTAAACCGGGTTGGGGCCGAGGTTGATGTCGTTGGAGGTGAACTTCTCGATCAGGCTGCCGAGAATGTCGGCCTCGACGAGCGTGGACATCTGGTTGCGGAACTTGAACTTGTCGAGAATCTCCTGGACGTTTGGCGAGAAGCCATCGAGGAAAGCTTCGAAGTCGGCTTTCAGCTGCTGCTGTTTCGCGCGGGCACGCAGGTCGCGGAGTGTGAATGGCGAGACATTGTAGAACGCGTTGCCGGACGCCTGAGTGAGGGCGGCCTGCTTGTTGGCGACGCCTGCGCTATCGAGTTGCTTGTCGAGCTTGAGGACGGCTTCTTTGGTCGGTTCGAGCACGGCATCGAGGCGGCGAATGACAGTCATGGGCAGGATGACATCGCGGTACTTTCCGCGGACATACACATCGCGCAAAACATCGTCCGCAATGTTCCAAATAAAGCCGGTGATCCATCCAAGCTGACCGTTTTGCATCGGCTTACTGCTCCTCCACTTTTGTTCCGAGCCACCGATCAATGGTCGCTCGGTGGAACCGCCAATGCCGCCCGACCTTCTGGCCGGGGATCTTCCCGTCCTGCGCGAGCTTGTAGAGGGACGACTTTGAGACCTGCAGGTAGACCGCAAGCTCGTCGATGGTCATCACCTCCGGCGGGGGGGGTGGCGGTGGGTTGCCCTGACGGGGTCCAGACATGGAGTCGGAGGATAGCCGTTATTGGCGGTCGATGCCTATTCCTCTCCGGTCTCGCTGACAACACCCTGTCACTGGGCTGGCCCAGAACCGGGGCTAAGCCTCTGGGAGGCAGATGCTTAAGTTGTGGCTGTCACGCCAAGCCTCCCGCTGAGACGTCCAATCGTATAGCGTCACGATTTCCCGCAGTTCCCTCTCCGTCACCGGATCCCGCCCCTCCGTCACCGGCGGCAGGAACAGGATCTCCTCCTGGATATCCGGGGCCAGATGAAGCAGGTTCATGATCTGTGTCATCCGCGGCTGGGTCACGCGGGCCAGAGCCGCTAGGTCGGTCTGGCTGCCCACCACACCATCCTGAAGCATCCTGTCGAACTTGATCGCCAGGGCCATCAGGCGGGCGACTCGGGGCACCCGCCCGGGTGGCGGGGGTGGAGCGGGCTCGGTGACGATCCGCCGCCGGGCTTGGCGGACGCGGAAGTGGATTGGCCGGGTGACGGTGGTCATGCCGCCTCCTTGTTGATGCGGTCGAGAAATGCCCGGATGCTTGTCGGCCGAAAGGTCACGCTCACGCTCGACTTGACGGCGTCGTATTCCACCGCCGAGACCAGCAGCCGGATCAGCCGGGCCTGCTCACGCGGGATCAGGTTCTCCCATACGGGGTCGAAGCCCCTGAATGCCGCCTCGGCCTGCGCTTGGGTGATCGTCTCTGCGTCCAGTTCGCCGATCCGCTTCTCGACCTCGGGCAGCCGCTTGTCCCCGGCGGTGATCTGCTCATGCAGTTCTGCGATCCGCTGGGAGACATCTGTATCCGCGAGCCCTCCGGCCGCGAGAGTCTGGAGTTCGCGGTGGCAACGTTCCCGCGTCCGCTTCAGATCGGCACGCTCCGTGACGAGACCCTCGCGCTCCTCGGCGATCGTGGCGTGGGCATCGGCCAGCACCTGCTTAAGCAAAGCGCGATCGGAGCCAAGCCCGCGGATCTCATCAACCACCACCCGCTCGATCTCCGCCGCCGGCAGCGTCCGAGACGGGCACTCGTCTGCCCCGTTCTTGATGGCGTGCGTACACCGGTAGTACCGGTAGAAACGTGGTCCGCCCTTCTTGTCCTTCGTGAATGTGTGCGTCATGGCATACCCGCACGCCTTGCAGGTGATGAGCCCACGCAGCAGGGCACCGTACTTGTTGCGGACCTCGAAGCCCCCGGTCCGGCCGTTGTAGCGCAGCAGCTTCTGCACCCGCTCGAAGATCTCCGGGTCCACGATGGCCTCGTGCACGCCGTCGTAGATCTCGCCCTTGTGGGTGATCTTCCCGATGTAGACCGGGTTTATGAGGTGATTGTGCAGCGTGGCCTTATTGAATGGCTTCCCGCCGATGACCTTGCCTGTCTTTTTCGTGACCCGCTTTTTGTTGGTCCACTCGCGGTGCCGCAGCTCGCGGACGACTGGCAGCAGCGACTGCTTTTCCAGGTACAGATCGAACAGGGCGCGAACCCGCACCGCCTCGCGGGCGTTCACCACGAGCCGTGGGCTCGGGCCGGAGCGATCCACGTCGTAGCCCAGCACCGGCACACCGCCCGCCCACTTGCCCTTGCGCTTCTGGGCCGCGATCTTGTCCCGGATCCGTTCGCCGATGATCTCCCGCTCGAACTGGGCGAACGAGAGCAAGATGTTCAGCGTCAGGCGACCCATCGAGCTCGTCGTGTTGAACTGCTGGGTGACCGAGACGAACGACACGCCCTTGCGGTCGAACGCCTCCATGATCTTGGCGAAGTCCATCAGCGAGCGGCTGAGCCGGTCAACTTTGTAGACCACGACGCAGTCGATCTTTCCCGCCTCGATATCGCGGAGCAGATGCCCGAGTGCCGGCCGCTCGATGCTGCCGCCGGAGAACCCGCCGTCGTCGTAGCGGTCCGGCAGGCAGACCCACCCCTCGGTCTTCTGGCTGGCGATGAACGCCTCGGCACTCTCGCGCTGGGCGTCGAGAGAGTTGAACTCCTGATCGAGCCCCTCGTCGCTGGACTTGCGGGTGTACACCGCACACCGCATGCGGCTGCCCGGGGCGGCGGCCTCCTTCGGTCGATCGCGCTTGCGTACCTTCATCGCGTGCTCCTGTCCTGGCCGAGCCGGAGGAACCGGAACCCGTTGATGTGGCTCCCGGTGATGTGTTTGGCCACCCCGCTGAGCGTCTTGAACCGTTCGCCGTCGCACTCGAAGCCCTCGCCGTAGGGCAGCACCAGCACCCGGATGGCCCGGCCCTGGTACTCGCGGACGATCGCCGAGCCGGGCGGCGGGACACGCGGGTCACGCTCCGCCTCAGGGTCGAGGCCCCGCGTCACCGTGGCGGACCGCCCCGTCTGTGGCGGCGTGATAAGCGTCTTTGGGGCCATCACCCGGATCTCAGCGTCGTCCGCGAGCTCCGCGGCCCGCTTCCTCGCCCGCTCGCTGAGGTCACCCTCCTCGTTGGCCTGAAGCCGCCAGGCGATCTTGCGGATCAGGTACGTCCGGTGGCGCGTTCGCGTCTGGTAGCCGTGCAGCTCGACAAACCGCTCCACGAGCTCGTTGGTGGACATGTCTTTGAGCGAGTCGATCTCGTCCTCGATCCGTCTTGACCTCGCATGCTTCATGCGGCCTCCTGTGGCTGGTGTCTCCATCACGCGTCTCCTTCACCCGCCGGTCGGGATTTGGATCGCGTCGCCACAGTGAGGCTCGGATCGCTCGGAAGTTCAAGGCATGTCGCGGCACCTTCTTCAACTTCGCGCAACGCCCGCGATGCGGCGTCCCGCTCGATGCGAACCGCGCGCACGAGACCACGCGCGAGGATGCGCGAGATCTCGTCCTGCCGCTCTTCAGATGTCATCGCTTCGGGGTCGCGCCGGCTGTCGTCGCTCGCTCGTGGCATGGGTCGCTCCAAGGCGATCCGCGTGCATCGCGACCTCGCCACGGGTGACCTATGACGCCATGTACCAACGGTGCGCGCCCGCTTCACCGCAGCGCATCGATTGGATCAATGTCGCGAGCAGTCCTTGCAGTTGATCACCCCCGTCAAACCCGCTCACCCGGTCGAACAGAGACTTCACCGCGGCGGGTGTCTCTCGGCGTGGGGCAGAGACTTCGGGGCGATTCGGGCGAAGTCGCGCCCACCGAGCGGTCAAGCCGGTTATCCCGGCGTCCAGACCAGAGACCGCGTCACGGTTGGGGACCGTTGACCCACCGGCCCCACGGACGCGGGAACGGGGCCCGAAGAGGCCGACACGCGCGGGTGTCTCTCATCGCCCCGACCCAAAAACCACAAAGCCGGCTGCTTTCGCAACCGGCTTGGGAATAGCGGGAGTAGGATTTGAACCTACGACCTTCGGGTTATGAGCCCGACGAGCTACCAGACTGCTCCATCCCGCAATCAGGACAGGATGCTAGGCTCGACCCCCTCGGCGTTCAAGTCTTCTACCCCCCCCGCGCCACGCCTCGCACCCCGTGGCGGCCTCGGTTCGGTTAGGCTCGGATCCAGCCCGCCGCCAGCCTCTCGGACGGCCGCCCGCGGCCCGATCCCTGCCCGGGAGTCCGCACGATGCCCCCCAGCCCGCCGCACCCGCCGAGCATGCCCGGGCCGCCGAACGGACCGGCCACTTCCCCACCATCATTCCGCGAACCACGCCCCGAGCCACTGACACGAAAGCTCGGCCTCGCCGGCGTCTGGTTCCTCGTCATCAACGGCATGATCGGCGCGGGCATCTTCGGCACGCCAGCCGCCGCCCAGAGACTCGCCGGGGATTTCAGCCCGTGGGTCTTCGTCCTCTGCGGCCTGCTCATCACCCCGATCATGCTCTGCTTCGTCCAGCTCTCCGCCTCCGTCGCCGGAACCGGCGGGCCCGTCCTCTACACCCGCACCGCCTTCGGCCCGTTCGCCGGGTTCCAGATCGGATGGGCCTTCTACATCGCCCGCCTCACCGCGTTCGCCGCCAACCTCAACCTGCTCGTCACCTCGCTCGCTTTCTTCTGGCCGCAGACACAAGGGCCGATCACCCGCTTCGGCCTGATGCTGGCCTGCTGCGCCGCGATGGCCTGGCTCAACATCACCGGCGCCCGCGGCGCCGTCCGCACGCTCGGGGTGATCACGCTGCTCAAACTGCTCCCCCTCGTGGTCGTCGCCATCATCGGCCTGACCCGCGTCGACGCCGCCGCGTTCACCGCCATCGCCGACCCGCCCGGACGCACGGACCTCACCGCGGCCGTGCTCATCGTGATCTATGCGTACGTCGGTTTCGAGTCAGGCCTGGTTCCCGCCGGAGAATCCCGAAATCCCCAAAGAGACATGCCCCGCGCCCTGATCCTCGCGCTGCTCGTGTGCACCGGCCTCTACGTCCTGATCCAACTCGCCGCCCAGCGCCTCGTCCCCGAACTGGCATCATCCCAGCGCCCGCTCGTCGACGCGGGAGCGGCACTCCTCGGCCGCACCGGCGCGGCAATTGTGGTCGCCGCGATCGTCCTGTCCATCGGCGGCAACCTGCTCGGCTCCATGTTCTCGACCTCAAGGATCAGTTACCGCCTCGCCCTCGACGCCCAACTGCCCTCGGTGTTCGCTCGCCTTCACCCGCGCCACGAGACCCCGTGGTTCTCCGTGCTCTTCTACGCACTCGCTGCCCTCGCACTGGCCGCCTCGGGCAGCTTCGTCTACCTCGCCGTGCTCAGCGTGTTCACACGACTGCTCATCTACCTGACCTGCATCGCCGCCATGCACCGCGTCCGCGCAGCGACTCCGGACAAGGATGATCGGCCCCGACTGCCCGGCGGGCCCGCGATCCCGCTGCTGGCCGTCGGGGTCTGCACCATCCTGCTCCTGAGCGTGCGAATCGATTCCGTGCTCGCGACCGCCGCCATGCTCGCCGTCGGCAGCATCCTCTATCTCATCGCCGCCCGATCCCCGCGCAAGCCTCCGGCAAAGCCCGAAACAGCACCCGATCCGGGCAACCATCGACCACCGCAGCCCGAATAGGCGACCGCCAGCTGGCAGACGGGCCACGCTCCGGTACACTGCCCCGGGAGGAACCCACCATGGCCAAGGCCGTCGCAGACCCCGAAGAAATCCGCCGATTCGCCCAACTGCTCAAACGCTTCAGCGCCGGGCTCGCGCAGCAGATGGCCCAGGTGAACGGCCAGATGGCCGCCCTCGGCCAGACCTGGCGCGATCAGGAGCACGTCAAGTTCCAGAACGAGATCGAGCAGACCCTCCGACAGATCGCCCGCTTCAACGAGGCCGTCGATGAGCAGGTCCCTTTCCTCCTCCGCAAGGCCGACCGGCTCGAGGAATATCTCCGCCAGCGGTGACCGATGCGGGCGTCCCGGCCCGACCGCGATCAGTCCTCGACCAAGATCCCCGCCGGAGGCCGCGTCGGCCGCACGCCCTCCGGCACGACGCGCCAGATTACACCCGTGCCCGGCACCGGCACCGGCTTGTCCTTGATGACCATCGAGCCGAAATCGGCGATGTACAGCGCCCCGCCGTCCTCGGCGAACCGCACGTCGAGCAGCCGCCGAGGGCCGGCCGAGACCGACTCCTCTTGATTGACCCGACCGGAGCCGTGGCCGCCCGCGTGACCCGCCTTGCCGCCGCGGCCCGACGCAGTTTCACCGCCGTGGTGGTCCCGTTGGCTAAAAAACGTCTCCGACACCCCGGTGCTCGGATCGATCCGCACAACGCGGTGCCCGCCGTGGTCCTCCGGTGCCTCCCCGGTCATGGGAGCCATGTGGCCGAAGAAAGCCACGAACATGCTGCCGTGCCCGAACGCGTCCGTCCGCGCAAAGTCCAGCTTGGCGATGGCAGAGTGCTTCGGGAAACTCAGCCAAGGCTGCTCGACCGGAGGGTGCTCAGCCATCACGAACCGCGGCTGCGGCTTGCCGTCCGGCTTGAACCGCGGATCGGTCACCGGCAGGCCCATCGCGTAGTCCGGCCAGCCGTACCAAGCGCCTTCCTTGATAATGTAGATATCCTCCTTGTCGTTGGCGATCGGCCGGCTGCCCCGCACATCGAACCCGTTCTCGGTCGCGTAGAGCGTGGGCTCCGGCCCAGGGCTCCACATCAGCCCGAACGGGTTGCGCAGGCCCCACGCATACACGCCGAGCCCCGTGCCGTCCGGGTTCATCCGCAGGATCGTGCCGCTCGCTTTGGCCCGCCCCTGCACGACCGAGCCCTGCGGGTCGGCCTCGCCGAACGGGTGGAACGCGCTGGTGCGGACCTGTTCGCCATCGGTATTCAGCGGGTTGGGCGATTCGAAAGCCCGCCCGATCAGCGTGATGTCGTACGCCGGAACGTCGTGAAAGCCGGGATGCCCGCTCAGCCAGCCCATCTTGAAGTTGTCCTCGCCCACCACGCCGGAGTTGGTCAGCGTCCCCTGGCCGAAGTAGATCATCCCGTCGGGACCGAGGGCCATCTGGTTATTGTGATGATCGCCGGTGCTGGGCAGATCGGTGACCAGGTCGCGCACGCCGCCCGCGGGCCCGACCACAGAGATCTTGCCCCGGTGCGAAACGAGCAGCCGACCGTCGTGCCACAGCAGATCGGTCACCGGTCCCTCGAGCGGCGGTCCCTCGGCAAGCACCGCGACCTCACCGAGCGGCGAGACGCGCAGGATCCGCGGCGTCGCCGTCTCGTCGCCATAGGAGTAACCCGCTTCCGCGATGTACATTCCTCCCGCGTCGTCAAACTCAACGCTCGTCGGGTAGGTCAGCCCGCTGACCACCACCTCCGCCCGGAATCCTTCCGGCACCTCGACCGCCGACGCATCGGGCGCCGGCACCTCGGGACCCAGAAGCATCTCGGTCGCCGTTTGGCCCCCCGACCCGACGCCGTTCTGCACGCCGTGCTCCCGGATGTCCTCGATCAGCACCTTCATTTCGGCGATCTCGCGACGCTGGGCGGCGATGATCTCGTCGGCCAGCCGGCGCACCCGCGGGTCCTCGATCCGGGCCCGCTCGCTCGTCAGGATCGCGATCGAGTGGTGCGGGATCATCGCCTCCATGTAGTCCACATCATCGACCGTCACCTGGCTGCGCACGAGCCACAGGGCCGTCCCGAAGAGCAGCCCGCTGGCGATATAGATCCCGATGTTCATCCGCCGATTCTTGTGCATGCCCAGCATGAAGCTGAGCATGATGACCGCCATGCACGACCCCATGATGAGCGCCATGAAGACCCGCGTCTCGCTGAACCCGGCGTGGTCGACGATCCGGTACGAGTTGAGATAGGTCAGAAAGTACATCGCGACAATCGAGGTGCCGATCATCGCCCCGAATCGGACATACGGGTTCATGGCTCTCCTTCCGTCGAAACACGCCAGACAGGCCCACCGCCCGCCCCAACCGACCGGAAAGCTACCTTTCCGTGATGAACCAACGGTGAACCGAGGATGAAAATCGGGTCAAACCTCATCCCTCGGCCGCGGTGCCGCGCTATTGCCCCGGTCATCCGCCGCCCAGAAGGCCGCCAAACTCTGGTACACTGCCCCGGCCACGTCCGCCCGAGCCGTACACCGTTCCACCGCCCATCGCCCCCAACCACCATGTCCGAACAAGCACGCGTCCACGACACCCAGGCACTCCGGGCCTTCCGCCCCGCGCTCATCCGCTTCGGCGAAGACGCCGGCGCCGCCCTGGTCAACGTCGGCAGCGGCGCCACCAAGGTCCTCGAGATCCTCCGCCGCGAGAAGCTCCCCCACTGGAAACGCGAGATCCGCCTCCGCTCAGAACTCGCCGTCCGGGCCAACACCAAGCTCATCCAGCAGACCGCCTCCGAAGACCCGCGCCCCTCCGTGGACGCACGCAAGGCCTACGAAAAGGCCAAGCTCGCCGTCCGCGAGGCCGAGCAGAAGCACGCCGACACCCTCCGCTGGATCCGCACCCTCGAGAAGGAAATAGAAAACTACCGCACCGCCATCCAGCCCATGGCCTCCATCCTCCGCGCCGGCATGCCCGCGGCCGTCGCCGACCTCGACCACACCATCGCCGCCCTCGACGCCTACACCGCCGCCGAACGCAAGGCCCAGGACCCGCACGCCCCGCCGCCTCTCGATCTGCCCGGCCCGAGCACGGACGAACCGCCCGCGGGGACCGCGCCGTGAGCCTCGGCGGCGGCCGGGGCATGCTCACCGACGCGGTCCGCGCCCTCAAACGCGAATGGCAACGCTGCCGCAACGCCTGGGACGACCAGACCGCCCGGCGTTTCGAGACCAAACACCTCGCCCCCATCGACCCCGCGGCCCGGCAGACCCTCGAGGCCATGGAACGCCTCCAGACCGCCGCCGACGACGCCCGACGCGCGTGCGAATGATCGACCAGCACCCGCATGACCGATCCGACCGAGTCCATCCCGTCTGCTCCCCCCGGCCACCAGACCCAGGCCGACGCCCTCGCCCGCCTCCGCGCCGAACTCGACCAAGCCGCCGACACCATCGAACAGGCCCGCGCCGACCACGCCCGGACCACCTCCGAGGCCGCCGCCCGGCGCGACCGCGCCGTCCAGGACGCCGAGCAGACCCTCCGCGCCACCCTCGCCAAGATCGAGCAGCAGGCCGCCGAGACCCGCCAGCGCATCGCCGAACGCCACGCCGCCAAGCTCGCCCCCGTCCAGCAGCAGCTCCGCGCCGCGGCCGACCAGGCCCACGCCGACCTCAAGCGACGCACCGGCCGCGCCAAGTCCAAACGCGAGGAGTCCCGCTGGCTCGCCGAGACCGTCTACGAGTCCGGCAAGCCCCGCGCCCGCAACGCGTTCGAAGAGGTCCGGGGCCGCGTCAACCCCATCCTCAAGGAACTCGAAGCCGCCGAGCAGAACCTCATCCGCCTGCTCGGTCCCAGCCGCGCCGCGGAAGTGGCCCAGGCCCCGCCGGCCGAAGAAGCGCAGCGCATCCCCGATGCCCCGACGCCCGACCACCTCGCCGCCGCCCGCGACGAAGCCCTCTCCGCACTCCAGGCCGTCGAGAAGGGCGGCCCGCTCAAGGTCTTCCGCTCCAAGACGAGTACCCTCGAACTCGGCACCGCCGCCCGAGACCGCATCATCCACGCCCGCACGCTCGCCGAGGCGGTCATCAAACACGCCGGCACGGTCCGCGACGACGCCATCGCCGCCCTCGCCGAACAACGCAACACCGAGTCGGTCGAGGCCGACCGCGTCGCCAAGGCCGCCATCACCCAGGCCGAGCAGACCGCCGCCGAGGCGGTCCAGACCGCCAAAGCCGCCGCCGAGGCCGAGACCGCGCAGCTCGAAGAACGCCGCGAACGCGACCTCGAAGACGTCGCCCGCTGGGAGTCCGACCAGACCGCCAAGATCAACGACGCCACCCGCCAGGACACCGAGTCCGCCGAGCGCACCCACGCCCGGATCACCGCCGAAGCAGACGCGGCGCTCGAGCACACCGAACGCACCACCACCGACCACCTCACCGCCACCATCTCCGCGGCCGCCGCCGAAATCGCCGACACCACCGCCCGCGCCCGCGCCGCCGCGCCGCCCTGGACCGACCCCGCCTGGACCACCCGCCCCCAGCCGGCCGCCGTCCCCGGCGTGCTGCCCATCGGCCAACTCCGCCTGGACCTGGCCCCCCGCCTGGCCCGCCTCGACCCCGAAACACGCGCACGCCTCGACCTGCCCGAACGGCTCGAAACCCCGCTGGCGATCAGCCTGCCCGGCCCACGCTCGCTGATCATCACCCACGACGCCGCCGGACGCGACCGCACCCTCGCCACGCTCCGCTCGATCATGCTCCGCATCTTCGGCGCCTTCCCCGCCGGCAAGGTCCGCTTCACCATGGCCGACCCCATCGGCCTTGGCCAGTCCTTCGCCGGCTTCATGCGACTGGCCGACCACGAGCCCTCCCCCGTCGGCATGCGCATCTGGTCCGACCCCGTCCAGATCGAACGCCAGCTCGCCGACCTGACCGAGCACATGCAGACGGTCATCCAGAAGTACCTCCGCTCCGACTACGCCACCATCGAGGACTACAACCACGCCGCCGGCGAGATCGCAGAGCCCTACCGCTTCGTCATCATCGCCGACCTGCCCACGGCGCTGACCGAGACCGGCGCCGCCCGCCTGGCCAGCATCCTCGAGTCCGGCCCCCGCTGCGGCGTCTACGCCCTCCTCGCCTCCGACCACCCCTTCAACAAGACCGCCAAGCTCCCCCCCTCGCTGCCGCAGGACACCCTCGACCAGCACGCCGTCCGCGTCACGATCCACAACAACACCCACCGCGTCGACGACCCCCGCTTCGACGAGACCACCCTCGAACTCGACACCCCGCCCGACGACGCCTTCGCCGCCAAACTGCTCGACCGCGTCGCCCAGGCCGGCCGCGACGCCGGGCGCGTCGAAGTCCCCTTCGACCGCCTCGCCCCCTCCGACAACGAGCGCTGGACCCGTTCCGCGTCCAAGGAACTGGCCATCCCACTCGGCCGCTCCGGCGCCCAGAAAATCCAGCACCTCCGCCTCGGCACGGGCACCCGCCAGCACGCCCTGATCGCCGGGCGCACCGGCTCGGGCAAATCCACGCTCCTGCACGTCATGATCTCCGCCGCCGCCCTCTGGCACAGCCCCGACGAACTCAACCTCTACCTCATCGACTTCAAGAAGGGCGTCGAGTTCAAGGCCTACACCGACGGCCAGGTCCCCCACGTCCGCGCCGTCGCCATCGAGTCCGACCGCGAGTTTGGCCTCTCCGTCCTCCAACGCCTCGACGACGAACTCACCGCCCGCGGCGAACTCTTCCGCCGCCTCGGCGCCCAGGACCTCGCCGCCGCCCGCAAACTCGCGCCCGACACCCCCCTGCCCCGCGTCCTCCTGCTCATCGACGAGTTCCAGGAGTTCTTCGTCTCCGACGACGAAGTCGCCGGCGAGTCCTCCCTCCTGCTCGACCGCCTCGTCCGCCAGGGACGCGCCTTCGGCGTCCATGTGGTCCTCGGCTCGCAGACCCTCAGCGGCGCGTACTCCCTCGCCCGCTCCACCCTCGGCCAGATGGGCGTGCGGATCGCGCTGCAGTGCTCCGAGGCCGACTCCTACCTCATCCTCGGCGAGGACAACAACGCCGCCCGCCTCCTCTCCCGGCCCGGCGAAGCCATCTACAACGACGCCGGCGGCCTCGTGGAAGGCAACAGCCCCTTCCAGACCGCCTGGCTCCCCGACTCCGTTCGCGACACCCAGCTCGCCCGCATGCCCGAGCCCACCCGCACCCTCCCCCCGCCCGTCGTTTTCGAGGGCAACGCCCCCGCCCGCATCGACGCCTCCGCCGCCGCCCTCGCCCAGTCGCTCGCCGCCTCCAACGCCGACCGCGCCATCCCCCGCGCCCTGCTCGGCGACCCCGTCGCCATCGCGCCCCCGGTCGCCGCCGCCCTCCGCAAACGCTCGGGCGCCAACCTGCTCGTCGTCGGCCCCCAGCCCGAGCCCGCCCTCGGCATGCTCGCCGCCGCCGCCATCTCCGCCGGCGCCACCCCCAACGCCCGCGTCATCGTCATCGACCCCACCCCCGAGGACGACGCCCTCGCCGGCCGCCTCGCCGCCGCCGTGTCCGCGGCCAACCCGCACGCCGAGAACGCCACCCACCGCGACGCCGCCCGCGTCATCGGAGAACTCGACGTCCTCGTCAAGTCACGCCAGGACGCCCCCGCCGGAGACCCCGTCATCCTCGTCCTCGCGGGCCTCCACCGCCTCCGCGACCTGCGCAAAACCGAGGACTTCTCCTTCTCCCTCGACGAGGACGCCGCCCCCGCCGCCGACAAGCAGTTCGCCCACGTCCTCCGCGAGGGCCCCGGCGTCGGCGTGTGGACGCTCGCCTGGTGCGACACGCTGACCAACCTCGAGCGAGCCGTCGAACGGGGCACCATCCGCGAGTTCGGCCTCCGCGCCGTCATGCAGATGGGCGCGTCCGACTCGGCCGCCCTCATCGATTCCTCGGCCGCCGCCGCCCTGGGCGCCAACCGCGCCCTGCTCTCCGACGACGAGGCCGGCACCATCGTCAAGTTCCGCCCCGTCGACCTGCCCGACGCCGACGCCGCCCGCAAGGCCGCCGCCGCGCTCAACGCCTGAACGGCCGCCCCCGGGGCACCCCTAAACTGCCCCCATGACCCGCACCCTCGCCGCCGCCGCCGGAACGCTCCTCGCGCTGTTCGCAACCGCCTGCGCCGCCACCCAGCCCGCACGCACCGCCGACCGCGTCACGGGCCGCACCACCCCCATCACCCTCGACGGCGACGTCTCCGAGTGGACCGGCGACGCCCCCGTCCGCGCCCTCGCCGATCAGCACCACCTCTTCCTCCGCTTCGACCCCGACACCGGCGACCACGCCATCCAGGCCGCCCCCTTCACCACCCGCATCCTCATCGACGCCGACGACCGCCCCGGCACCGGCACGCCCGTCGCCGGCCTCGGCGTCGATCTGGCCGTCCTCCTCTCCCCGCCCAACGCCGCCGGCGGCATCGGCATCGGCTCGGAGGTCACGATCTATGACCCCGCCGGCTCCGGCGTCTCCGCGGGCCACGCCGACATCGGCTTCTTCTTCCTCCCCAGCCACTCGGCACCCGCCTACGAGGCCCGCATCGACCGCGCCGCCCTGAGGATCGAGAACGCCCGACCCGTCCGCATCCGCGTCGAACAGACCGACACCTCGGGCGCCGTCCTCTGGTCCGGTCAGACCGAGGCCACCCTCCCCCGCGCCGACCCCGCCGCCATCGCCCCCACCGGCGACATCCCCCGCAAGCCCGCCGACGCCCTCCGCGTCCTCTCGCTCAACGTCCTCTTCTCCGCGCCGCTGCAGAACCCCGACGCGTTCAAACGCACCCTCGCCGCCGTCAACGCCGACGTCATCCTCTTCCAGGAGTGGTTCAACACGCCCCAGGCGACCATCCAGAACTGGATGAACACCAACGCCGGCCCCGGATGGACCGTCTACGCCCCCAACGCCTCCAAGGGTGTCGCCGTCGCCGCCCGCGTCCCCGTCCTCGAAACAATCCCCGGGCCCCTGCCCGGCTCCGGACCCGGCGCGGGCGCCCGCTTTGTCGGCGCCGTCGTCGAAGGCCCCGCCGGCCCCGTGATCGTCGGCTCGCTCCACCTCAAATGCTGCGGCGGCGCCAACTCCTCCGAAGACGTCCGCCGCGTCCAGGAGGCCGACTCCATCAACGCCACACTCGCCGACGCCCTCGCCCGCCACCCGGGCGCGGCCATGGCCATCGGCGGCGACTACAACCTCGTCGGAACACGCACCCCGCTCGAAACGCTCGCCCGCGGCCTCGCCGCCGACGGGGGCGACCTCGCGCCCGCCCACGCCCTGACCATCGGCGACCCCGCCGCCGTCACCTGGGTCGACGAGAAGAGCCGCTTCTCACCCGGCCGCCTCGACTGGATCCTCTTCGACCCCGCCCGCTCGACCCTGCGCCGAGCCTTCACACTCGACACCCGCCGCCTCGCCCCCGCCGCGCTGAGCCGGCTCGGGCTGGAATCGCTCGACAGCCACGCGACCGACCACCTGCCCGTCGTCGTCGACCTGGCCCGCTGAGCCAGCCCCCTCAGCCGGCCCCGCTCAGCCCGCCACCACCGGACCCGTTTCGCCATCGGAATCCGTGTCCGAACCGGAATCCGAGTCCGCGTCGGCCAGCACCGCGACCACCCCGTCTTCCCCCGACGCGCCCACCCCAACGGCCAGCCGAGACTCCCCGTCCGCGTCCTGCTCGATCAGCCCCAGCGCGCACAGCGCGTTCAGCGCCGCCTGCTGCTCGGCCTGCTTCTTGCTCTGCCCCCAGCTCGACTCGTACACCGCGCCGTCCAGTTCCACCGCGATGCGGAACGCCTTGGCGTGGTCCGGCCCCTTCTCGTCCAGAATCCGGTACTGCGGCGCGCACCCCATCTCCTGCTGCGCGTGCTGCTGCAGCACCGACTTGAAGTTGTGCTGGTGCCCGCTCCGCACCGCGTCGCGGATCAAAGGCTCCACCAAAGGCTCCAGAAACCGGCGCACCGCCTCCATCCCGCCGTCCAGGTACAACGCCGCGATCATCGACTCGAGCACCGCCGCCGCGAGGCTCGCCGGCAGGCGCTCGGCCGTCCGCATCCCCTTGCCCACCACGATGTGCCGCTCGAGCCCGAGCGAACGCGCCAGCTTCGCGCACGTCCGACGCGACACCGCCAGCGACTTGATCTTCGTCATCTCCCCCTCGAGCGAGTTGGGGTACATATGGAAGATCCGCTCGCACACGATCATCCCCAGGATCGCGTCGCCCAGAAACTCCATCCGCTCGTTCGAGTCCAGCCGCGTCTCCGTCACCGACGCGTGACGCAGCGACATCCACAACAACCCCGGGTCGCGGAAGGTGTGCCCCACCACGCCCTCGATCTCGGCGCGCAACAACTGATCCATGCGATCGCTCCGTCCGCGGCCGCTCGCGCGGCCGGGTCCCTACCGTGGGCGGGCTGGACGCGATCGCTCGTTGGGCGTCATCCAGACAGACACCGAACGAGGAACCGCGGGACCACGGGCGCCCGCACCGATCCTTCTATCATCGCCGAAACAGCCCCCGGATTCCAGCCCCGCCCCTCTGGACGCGGACGGGGG
>Ga0207881_1000364_pt1 | contig 20408 bp, 21 predicted proteins | sample MalvirmetagMSP97_FD_184227 | JGI IMG/M metagenome (GOLD analysis project Ga0207881, IMG submission 184227) | Marine viral communities from the Deep Pacific Ocean - MSP-97 (SPAdes) | ecosystem: Environmental > Aquatic > Marine > Oceanic | place: Pacific Ocean | collected 2011-05-03 | reverse complement strand
CGCCGCGGCGGCGGAAGAAACGATTCGGTTCATTCGTCGCACCCCTGGTTGAACGCGGCGATGAACGCCGCGAGATCGAAGAAGTTGAGCACGCCGTCGCGGGTCATGTCTGCGAATCGATTGCCGTCTCTCAGGTCGGTGAGAAACAGAGCGATGTCATAAAAGTTGAGCGTGCCGTCGATGGTGTAGTCAGCGAGGCACCGGTCCACGCCCGGATTGAGGTAGACAACGGAGCGGGCCTGCGATGAACGGACGATGTCGAGGTCGCCGTCATCATCGATGTCGTGAAGCAGGCCCAGCCCGCCCACACCCTGGACCAAAGCACGGACCGCCAGCGTACGGGTCGCGGTAGGACCAAGGATCGCGCAGCCGTTCGGCGCGAAGAAGACGAGATCCGGGTAAGTATCGCCGTCGAGATCTCCTGCTCTGAGGTAGAGTCTTCCGTTGGTCCCGAACCCTTGGAAGAGTGCGATCTCGGTGAAGGGTCCGTAGGACCGGAATCCGTTACTCATCGAGTACGCCAGTCCGTTCTGGGTGGGCACCACGAAATCGACGATGCCGTCCCCGTTGAAATCGACTGCCGGATACACACGGTCGCCGGATCCCCTGATCCGCGTCGGGCTGTCGATCTCCCGCACGTCGGGCGTCGGATCACTGAGGACGCTGTAGATAGTTTGGATAGGATCGAATCCATTCGGGAAACGAACCAGATCGATATGCCCGTCCCCGTCCATATCCCTGAACTCGCTTGTGGCGTTCCGATAGGGAATGGTCACCCGGACCTCCGGCCCAAGATTTCCGCTGGGATGCCCTTCCCAGATCAAAATCGCGTCGTACGAAATCCGTACGATATCGTTGATACCGTCTCCGTTCGTATCGAACACCGCCGGCAACGAGCTATCGAACCCGATCTCGCGGCTGACCTGCACGCCGTAGCCGCCGTCACCATCGCCGAGGGCCCAGAAAAGATAGTTGGATCGACCACTGCCGATCGGATCGCCTTCACCCAACAGGTCCGAGACGCCATCGCCGTTGATATCTTCAAAGCGGACCAGCGAAGCATCATCCAATCGGACGCGCGGATCAGGCTCCACCGCGAATCTTGCTTGGTCCCCAACCTCCTGAACTCTCAGCGAGACCGGCGTTCTGCCGTCTACGCCGGTCGAGAACACGCCCGGTGCAAGCGGGTCGTCCGGATGGAACGGTTCCAGCCAAACCTCGCCGGCGGGTGATTGGTCGTTTACAAGGGCAGTGGTTGCAAAACGCTTTCCATCGCCAAGCGTCAGGTAAAACGAAGAGGTGCTCCGGCTAGAAAGGTCGTTCAGGCCGTCGCCGTCGACGTCCATGACCTGGTCCCACGCGGTCGCAGTGGCTTCTGCCTGGGTCTCCAATGGAACGGTTCCGGCATCCGTCTCGCATCCGTAGAAAATCCGCGAACTCGCGAGGAAGTCGGCGCGGCCGTCCCCGTCGACGTCGGCCACGGCGAAGCCCGCGAACAGGTTCGGGCCAAACGTGCCCGAAGCAGAGACCACCAGCGCCGACTGTTCCAGAACCAGCGTGCTGATCTTGACCGTCGAAGATTGCTGGTCCGCGACCAGAATCTCCTGCACGCCCTGGCCGCGGAGGTCACCGACGTGCACGAACTCAGGATTGATCGCGAGCGTCGGCGAGGTCAGCAGGCTCGGCGTGCCGCCCGCGAACGAGTAGCAGAGCACGCGGTTGCCCGCCAGCACGATGATCTCGTCCCCCGGGACGGAGTCGAACGGCGCCACGCGCATATTCCGCCAGATGAGGTTGTCCGACAACTGGAGCCAGGTCCCGTAGGTCCAGGGACCGGTCGCGAGAAATACGTTGAGCCGACCCGAACTCGCGAACGCGACGTCGACAAGGCCATCCCCATTGAAGTCACCCGCCGCCGCGCTCGTATTCCCGCTGGTCACCGGGGACGCTACCGTGGCGGCAATCTCGAACGAACCATCATGCTGCAGGATGACAACGGCCTGGTGCGGCGACTCGGTCATCAGCACCAGATCGTGGTCGCCGTCCGAATCAAGGTCCGCGATGGACCAGGAATCGATCCGGGTCGCGTTGAGATCGAAGTACTGCCCGGGCGTCACCGCCAGATCGGCCCCGAGCCACCCGAACTGAATGATGTCCGAGTGGTTCTCAAAGGCGAAACACGCCAAGCCGGAGTCCGTGCCGGCGCGAAGCCACGCACCGCGGGTATGTTGGTTGGCGAAAGGGATATCGACGAAGGCGGGAAACGGCGAATACCCGTCACCCGCCGCGCACGCGACTTTGGTGACAACCGCTGCCGTCCCGACACACAAGGTCACAATCATGCAGGCGCGTCTTACATCCATCAGTCACCTTTTCGGAGTGTTATGTCCAGAGTTCCCCCAAGGATCGGTGGGGTAGATTAGCAATCCCGGCGTTCCCTGAGAAGCAAAATACTGGACGAGCGAACAAGTCCGTGAGCCAGACCGGATCAACGAACGAGGGTCCCCGGTCACACGACCGATCCGCAAGCCCCCCTCCCGCACTTGAGCCGACGCCCTCCCGAAACCACTGCGGCAGATTCAGCCACCAGAGACGAGGCTTGAGGCCCCACCCCGCCCCACCCCCTCCGCCCGGCATAAACTCCCCCGATGGCAGCCTCCCAGCAAACCAAGCACCCTCTGTGGGACCAGGTCGCGTTCGTGATCGAGCGGATCCGGCCGGCGGTCCAGGCCGACGGCGGGGACATCGAGTTGGTCGAGGTCACCCAGGCCAACGCGGTCCGTATCCGCATGCACGGGGCGTGCGTGGGCTGCCCCTCGGCCTCCATGACCCTGCGGATGGGCATCGAACGCAACCTCCAGGACCGCGTGCCCGGGATCACCGCGGTCGAGGCCGTGGAGTAACCGACAGGCTCCTGTGCCGACAAGCATGCGTCATGGCCGGGACTCAATCGTTCCCGCTTTGCGGAGCGGTCGATCCGCTTTTTGACCCCGGGAGGGCGACCCGCTGCGGGGATCGAGTAATCGGACCTACGGCGCAATTCCTGCCACCACACCGGGTTGCGACGAAACGGCGCTTGGATCGGACCGCCCCGCACCGTATACTGCGCCGAGCGGCTGAGGATCGGCCCCCATATTCGATCGCGGCGGCAGGGAGCAAGCGATGCTGGTGATCACCCGGAGAGAAGGCGAAGAAGTAGTCATCGGCGACCCCCGCAATCCCATCGGGATCGTGCGGATCGCTTCGGTCAAGGGCGAGCGGGTCCGCGTGGCCTTCGACTTCCCCCGGGACGTCGAGATCCACCGGCGCGAGATCGCCGAGCAGATCGTGGCCGAACCGGCCGCCGACGCCCCGCCGGCCGTGATCGGATCGATCAAGCCGGCCGCGTCGCTCTGACGCCACGCGCGAAACCTCACCGCCGAAGCCCGCGCGTTCCAGCGAAACTTTTCGTCCTGACGCAGCCCGGTGATGCGTCTTCGGGTACAATCCCCACACACCAAAGGAAAACGCCAGCCAAGAGGGAAGGCTGGCGTTCTTCTTTTTTGGGCCGCGCGTCCATCGGGCCGCGTTGGTGCCGGGCTTACTCCGGCGAGCCGCCGGCCATGTCGTACACCCAGGTGTTCATCGCCCGGTCGTAGTCCAGAACCTCGCCCTTGGCGAAGAACAGGCCGAGCTCCCGCTCGGCGGCCTCGGGGCTGTCCGAGCCGTGGATCAGGTTGAAGCTGTTCGACACGCCGAAGTCGCCGCGGATGGTGCCCGGCTCGGCCTTGCTGCCGAAGGTCGCGCCCATCATCTTGCGGGCCACGGTGATGGCGCCCACGCCGCGAACGGCCAGCACGACCACCGGGCTGGAGGTCATGAATCCGACCAGACCCTTGTAGAAGGGCTTGGACTGGTGGGCCTCGTAGTGCTTGGCCGCCAGCTCGGGCGAGATCTTCATCAGCTTCATGCCGACGATCTGCAGGCCCTTTTCCTCAAAGCGGGTGAGGATCTTGCCGGAAAGCCCGCGCTGGACGGCGTCGGGCTTGAAGATGATCAGGGTGGTTTCCATCGGGACGTTCCTCGTTGCTCGGTGTGGTTAGGGGCCGCAAGCCTAGGCGCGGACACCCCCGACGTCAGCCCCGATCCGGGCTCGCCCGCCCCACGCCGGGACCCCTCTTCCGCCCGTTCCGCGGGCGAATCCGGGCGATCCCCGCTATCCTTCCCCTTCTCGCCCGGAACACCACCACCACGCCAAGGAGGGCTTGGATGGCCAAGAAAGCCGCCGCCAAATCCGGTTCCAGGTCCCGCGCCGCCACGGCGGAGACCATGGCCGCCAAGCAGCGGGAGATCTCCGTCTCGGAGTTCTTCGCCAAGAACCGCCACCTGCTCGGCTTCGACAACCCCAGAAAGGCCCTCCTGACCACCGTCAAGGAGGCCGTCGACAACTCCCTCGACGCCTGCGAGGAGGCCCAGATCCTCCCCGACATCACCGTGGTCATCGAGGATCTCCAGCCCGAGCGGGCCGCGTCCGTCAAGTCCTCCAAGTACCGCGTCACCATCGTCGACAACGGCCCCGGCATCGTCCGCAAGCAGGTCGAGCACATCTTCGGCCGCCTCCTCTACGGCTCCAAGTTCCACCGCCTGAAGATGTCCCGCGGCCAGCAGGGCATCGGCATCTCCGCCGCCGGCATGTACGGCCTGCTGACCACCGGCAAGCCCATGGTCATCCACACCCGCACCAGCCCCAAGGCCAAGGCTCACCACATCGAGCTGGCCATGAACACCAAGACCAACCGCGCCGAGGTCACCGTCGACAACGAGACCGAAGACTTCCCCCCCGCCCGCTTCCGCGACCTGACCCCCGGCACCCGCGAACTCGCCTCCGGCGGCGAGTTCCTGCCCGTCTCCATCTACCCCACCGGCACCAGCGTCACCGTTGAACTCGAAGGCCGTTACCAGCGCGGGCGCGGCTCCGTCGACGAGTTCCTCGAACTGACCGCCATCGCCAACCCCCACGCCCGCATCGTCTTCGTCGCGCCCACCAAGGTGGCCGCCTCCGATACCGACGAGGGCCCCGTCCTCGCCCCGGAATCCAACGAGGCCGATGCCGCCAAGCCCGATTCCGCCGTCGCGCCCTCCCACCTCGAGGCCCTCGCCGGCGTCAACACCACCGAGCACAAGGGCGTCGTGATCTACCCCCGCGGCACCGCCGAGCTGCCGCCCGAGACCCAGGAGATCATGCCCCACCCCAAGGGCATCGAGCTGGGCATGCTGCTCCAGATGCTCCGCGACGCCGAGCACGAGCACAAGAACCCCGGCATCGCCAACTTCCTCGCCGAGCGATTCTCCCGCGTCTCGCCGGCCACCGCCAGCAAGGTCTGCCAACAGGCCAAGGTGCCCGTCCGCACCAAGGTCGGCTCGATCACCCACGCCCAGGCCGAGGCGATCTTCAAGACGATGCAGGAGACCAAGCTCGCCAACCCCCCCACCAACTGCCTGGCCCCCATCGGCGTCAAAACGATGCTCGCCGGCATGGTCAAGGGCGTGCAGGCCGAGTTCTACACCGCCTCGACCCGGGTCGCGACCGTCTACCGCGGCCGCCCCTTCCTCATCGAGGCCGCCGTCGCCTTCGGCGGCAACCTGCCGGGCGATCAGTCCGCCCGCGTCATCCGCTTCGCCAACCGCGTCCCGCTGCTCTACCAGCAGTCCGCGTGCTCGTCCTTCAAGGCCGTCACCGAGACCGCCTGGAAGAACTACGGCCTCTCCCAGCCCCGCGGCGCCGCCCCCGTCGGCCCGCTCGTCGTCATGATCCACATGGCCTCCGTCTGGGTGCCCTTCACCAGCGAGTCCAAGGAGGCCATCGCCGACTACGACGAGATCCGCAAGGAGATGAAGCTCGCCCTGCAGGAGTGCGGCCGCAAGCTCGGCCAGTACGTCCGCCGGCGCCAGCGCATGAAGCGCGAGGGCGAGAAACGCGACGTGTTCGAGCGCTACATCGGCGAGATCGCCAAGGCCTGCCACGCGATCACCGGCTCGGAGATCGACGAGGTCTACAACGCTCTGCTCGAGCAGGCCCGCTCGCGCACCGAGATCGCCGACGCCCAGCTCGACGAGGAAGGCCGCTTCATCAAGGACGAGCACGGGCGCCTGGCCAAGGACGACGACGTGATCATCATCGGCCCCGACGGCAAGCCCGTGATCGCCTCCGGCGCCGAGCCGGACGAGGTCAAACCCACGCCCCAGAAGTCAGCCCGCGGCACCAACGGTTCCAAGTCTGATCCCGCCGGCCCCAAGAAAAAGAAGGTCGTCAAGAAGATCGCCAAGAAACGCCCCACCAAGCCCGCCGGCGCGGCACTCTTCGAGGACTAATCCATGGCAAAGAAAACCCCCAAGAAGCCCGCCAAGGCCCCCTCCGGCAAGAAGACCACCAAGAAGACGGCCGGCCGCCCCGTCTCCGCCCACCGGGCCGATCGCGACAAGCACACCGCCGCCGCCATCCACAAGCTCGCCAGCGGCGTCGTCGCCGCCGCCCTGACCAACACCGAGCCCGAGTTCCAGGTCCCCACCCGCGCCGCGTCCAACACCAAGTGGGACAAAAAGGCCGGCATCCTCCGCATGGGCGACGCCTCCAACACCCGCCAGCTCTTCAACCTCGGCCAGGCCCGCAAGTTCATGCAGACCCTGATCCACTCCAACGGGATCAAGAACCTGATCGAGAAGAACAAGACCTCCAGCCTCCGCGGCATGTTCTACTCCGGCCTGCACACCATCGAGGGCACCAAGGAGAAGACCTACTTCGACCAGGGCGAGTCCGACTCGGTCCTCGAGGACCTCGAGGTCGCGCTGGGCTCGCTCCGCGAGGAGCTGCACATCTTCGCCGAGAACCGCGGCGCCATGGTCGGCAACATCACGCTCATCGACCGCGGCGACGAGATCAACTGCCGGCGCATGGGCTCGGGCGGGTACGCCCTTCCCAGCATCGTCGAGAACGACGTCATCCAGTTCGCCAAGTGCGAAGCGGACTTCGTGCTCCACGTCGAGAAGGGCACCGTGTGGCAGCGGTTCAACGAGGACCGATTCTGGGAGCAGCACAACTGCATCCTCACCCACGGGGCCGGCCAGCCTCCCCGCGGCTGCCGGCGACTGCTCCAGCGCTTCAGCAAGGAACTCAAGCTGCCCGTCTACTGCCTGCTCGACTGCGACCCCTGGGGGCACTACATCTACTCGGTGATCAAGCAGGGCTCGATCTCCCTGGCCTTCGAGTCCGAACGCCTGGCCATCCCCGAAGCCAAGTTCCTGGGCATCCGGGCGATCGATTACGAACGCTGCAAGCTCTCCGACGACGTCAAGATCGACCTCAACGACCGCGACATCCAGCGCGCCAAGCAGATCGCGGCCTACCCGTGGTTCAAGGACGACAAGCAGTGGCAGAAGGAGATCAAGCGGATGCTCGACAACGGATTCAAGATGGAAGTCGAATCACTGATCACCAAGGACATTTCGTATGTGACCGAGGAGTATGTGCCGGCCCGGCTCAAGGCTCAGGATTGGCTGGGATAAGACGATGACCACAACCAACCGACCCGACGACTGGCCAGAAGCCCCGCTGATCTCCTGCAAAGAGGCATACGAGATAGCCTTTCGCTATCTGGACGCCTGCCACCGCGAGTGGTCGGAGATGCCGCTTCACTTGATCTGCTCAGACATGAGTTTGGCGAACAAATCGGACGGCCGACCGGGCGACTGGGCGGCCCAGCAGCGATGGATCGATGCCTTTAAGGCCCACATGTCGGACCGATGGCCGCCAAAGTGAGCAGTCAGACGCGGCAGGAGAAGATCAAGCGGATGCTGGACAACGGCTTCAAGATGGAGGCAGAACACCTCATTACGAAGGACATCTCCTGTGTGACCGAGGAGTACGTTCCGGCTCGGCTCAGGGCGCAGGACTGGCTCGGATGAACGACAGTGTCGACATCAAGCGGTGGCCTTCCTTCGTGGTCACCAATGTGTCGATCATCTTGATGATGATCCTGGGCTCATACCTGAGCTGGAACCGCTACGGCGGCCCCGGACCCGAGTTGTTACTCGTCTTGTATGCAGGCCTGCAGATACTCATCTGGTGGCTCGCCAGACGCGGCAACGTCCTCATCGCGTTCGTCATCCCGCTTGTCTGGTTCATGATCGGGCTCGTGGGAAACATCGCGGTGTTCGCCATGACCTACGGAGGCGAAAGCCCGCCCTCCACGCAGCCTCCCGAGCCACCACTCATGCGGGCGGCTGAGTTTGCTGGCTATGTCACGATCGCCGGGCTCTTCGGAGGCTATCTCTGGATGGCGATCGACCTCGGCCGAAGAGCGATGAAGAGGCCTGCCGCTCCCGACACAGGCCATTCAAACTCACCCCAATCGTGACGGTGCCGTGCTCTTCGTCTTCGAAGAGCACGCTCTTGGACCCGCCAACCAATACGGCATCTCCCGAGTCCCCCGCGTGCTCTCGCCGAAGACGGCGACAGCACGGCACCGTGCGAATCACCACTCTCTCCAGATCTCTACAACGCCCTTCCCCCCGCGATAGTCCTGCGCCGAAGACCACGCCCAATCTTCATCGCGATCAACCAGACCACGTCTCACCGGGTTCTCGTGCGTGTAACGGATCTTCTCGACCAGTTCCTCCGGGTTCCGAACTTTCCGGTCATACCCACCGCCCCGCTGCCAGAATCGCGTGACGCCGCGCGGATCAACCAGCGATCCGAGCACCGGCGCCGACCGCTCCCGCCACCGGCTCAACACCATGTGCGAGAACCCCTGCTTCACCCCGCGCAAGACCGGCCCCAACGCCCCATCGACCGGCAAGATCACCAGGTGAACATGCTCGGGCATCACGACCCACGCGATCACAGAGAATCCGAGCCGCACCCGCTCCGCTTCCAACCGCTCAGCGAACGCATCCCGCGTCCGCGGATCCCCCAGCAGCGGCAACCGCTGATAGCACGAGAAGGTCACAAACCGCGCCTGCCCCGGACTGTCATATCGCCTGACAGGCATCCCAGAATCCCCACGGTGCCGTGCTCTTCGTCCTCGAAGAGCACGCGTCAGACGCTCATTGGCCCGAAACCCGCACGGCATCCTAAACCCCACCGCGTGCTCTTGTCGAAGACGCCAAGAGCACGGCACCGCCCGCGGGATACCCTCCCCCGTGCCCACTCCTCCCCCCACCAAACGCGCCTCCACCCGCATCGCCTGCGCCACCCACTCCGCCCCCGTCCTCCGGGCCGAGCTCGAAGCCCTCGGCTGGGGCGGCGAAGGCATGGAGTTCCAGGAGGAGCACCCCACCTACCTCCAGGTCGGCGCCACCCTCGAGCAGGCCATGGAACTCGCCCTGCGCCTCCGCACCGCCACACAGGTCATGTGGCAACTCGCCCGCTTCCGCTGCCCCTCCCCCAAGGCCCTCTACAAGGAAGTCGCGGCCTACCCCTGGGAAGACCTCTTCCACCCCCCGCCCCACCCCGACGCCTACCTCACCATCCGCGCCGCCACCGACACCCCCACCATCGACAACCAGATGTACCCCGCCCTCGTCGTCAAGGACGCCATCTGCGACCGCATGGTCAAGAAGACCGGCGCCCGCCCCGACGCCGGCCCCGAACGCCGCGGCATCGTCCTGAGCCTCTACTGGAAAGACGACCGCGCCGCCCTCTTCCTGAACATCAACGCCCAGTCCCTGTCCAACCGCGGCTACCGCCACCTCCCGGGCGCCGCCCCCATGCGCGAGACCCTCGCCGCCGCCACCCTCCTCGCCGCCGGTTACGACGGCTCCACCCCCCTCGTGAACCCCATGTGCGGCTCCGGCACCCTCGCCATCGAATCCGCCCTCATCGCCACCAACCGCGCCCCCGGCCTCCTCCGCCCCGACTACGCCATCACCAAAACCAACTGGGACATCAACGACCTCTGGCAATCCACCCGCGCCCGCGTGAAGAAGGAGGGCGCCCGGCCTTCCGGCCTCCCTCTCCCGCCCCCGGCGGGAGAGGGCCGGGGTGAGGGCTCCTCCACCTACCCGACTTCCTCCTCTTCCTACTCCCCTCCTGCCTCCTCTTCCCCGCACCCCATCATCGCCACCGACCACGACCCCATGGCCCTCCACGCCGCCCGTAAGAACGCCCAGGCCGCCGGCGTGGAGCACCTCATCAAGTTCATCGAGTGCGACTTCCGCCAGACCCCCATCCCCCGCGCCCCCGGCCACATCATCCTCAACCCCGAGTACGGCGAGCGCATGGGCGACGCGGCCGAACTCGAAGCCACCTACGCCGCCATCGGCGACTTCTTCAAGCAGTCCTGCCCCGGCTGGACCGGCCATGTCTTCACCGGCAGCCCGGCCCTGGCCAAGTGCATCGGCCTCAAACCCGCCCGCAAACGCCCCTTCATGAACGGCCCCATCGAGTGCCGCCTGCTCACCTTCGAGCTCTACACTGGTTCGAACCGCTGAGCCATCCGCACGCCCCGCGGGAACCGTTGCGGAACTTTCCCGTATCCTCCGCAGCATGACAAACGCGAGCCCCGCACGCACCCTCGCCCGCTTCCTCATCGGCCGCCGCGACGCCATCGAGCGCATCGCGGTCTCCCGCTCGGCGACCGTCGCGGCGTTCGTCTTCGTTCTCACCGCCGGCATCGCCCGCGAGTACGACGGGGAGTACCTCCTCGCCGAGCCCTGGCACGCCCTCAGGCCGCTCGGCGCCTCGGCCGTGACCGGCACGGTCCTCTTCCTTCTGGTCCGGCTCGCGACCTTCCGGCGCGGCGCCACCGACGGCCCCGGCCTCGCCGAGTCCTACCGCCGGTTCATGACCTGCTTCTGGATGACCGCTCCGCTCGCTTGGCTCTACGCCATCCCTTACGAGCGATTCCTTTCCCCGGGCGATGCGGTCATGGCCAACCTCTGGACCCTCGCCCTCGTGGCCGCATGGCGCGTCCTGCTGATCACCAAAGTCGCCGCCGTGCTCACCGGATCCCGCACCATCCCGATGTTCTTCATCGTGATGCTCTTCTCCGACGCCGTCGCCTTCGCGGTCTTCGCGTTCATTCCCGTCCCGGTCATGGACTTCATGGGCGGCATGCAGCACACCGAGCGGGACGCGCTTCTCGCGAGCACCGCCTTCCTCATGCAGTTCCTCACGGTCCTCTCCGCACCGGTGTGGATCCTCGGGGCGATCGCGGCCGTGTCCTCGCTCACCCCCGCACCGCCCCGCTTCGACGCCGCGCCCATCCCGGCCCGCGACTGGAATCCACTCCTCGCCGCATCCGTGCTGATCTGGATCGCCCCCCTCATCATCGCCCAGCCCGAACAGGCCCGGCGCCACCGAGTTGACCAACTCTTCGCGTCCGGCGACACCCCCGCCGCCCTCGCCGAACTCTCCAAACACCCCGAATCCTTCTACCCCCGCCGCTGGGAACTCCCCCCGCGCCTCGGATACCGCGAGGAGACCCCCGACCTCGACGCCGTTCGCGAAGTCATCGACACCCAGCCCACCGCTGAATGGGTAGCCGCGGCGTACGCCGACAAAATCGATCGCCAGCTGATGCGGCGCTTCATGCCGTTCTCCAGCTCCTGGGCGGACGCCCTCGACACGATCAACCGCGCATACCCCCCCGAGTTCGAGCGCCGCGCGGGCTTCTCCGACCTGACCGAGCACGACCTCGATCAACTCCGGTTCGTCGCGAACCACCTCGCGCGCCTCACACCCGAGGATCGGGCGGCCATGGAAATCCTCGCCGCCCGGCTCCGCGATCACCTCGATATCCCTCCCGATGCGGAAGCCCCTCTCCCCTCACCCGCGCCCAACGATGCATCGGAGGAGATTCCATGAACGCCCCCTCGTACCTGCTCACCCTCGCCCAATCCCAACCCCCCAACCCCTTCTACCACGGCCACGAGCCCCTGCTCCGCGTCCTGGTCGTCGGCGTGCTCGCCTACGCCGCCATCGTGCTGCTCCTGCGCATCACCGGCAGCCGCACGCTCTCGAAGATGAACGCCTTCGACTTCATCGTCACCATCGCCCTCGGCTCGACGCTCTCGTCCGTCCTGCTCAACAAGCAGATCGCCCTGGCCGAGGGCGTGCTCGGCTTCGTCGTGCTCATCGGCCTGCAGTTCGCGGTCACCTGGACCAGCGTCCGCTGGCCGTGGGCCCGCGGCGCCATCACCGCCTCGCCCCGCCTCGTCCTCCACAACGGCCGCTTCCTCCACGACGCCATGCGCCGCGCCCGCGTCACCGAAGAGGAAGTCCTCGCCGCCGCCCGCGACCGAGGCATCGCCGACCGCGCCGACCTCCTGGCCGTCATCCTCGAATCCGACGGCTCCTTCTCCGCCATCCCCGTCTCCGGCCAACCCGCGCCCGACGCCGAAACCGGCTCCACCCTCCGCGGCGTCGAGCCCGCCCCCTGATCCAGCTGGAGCCAGCCCCAACCGGTCCGGCCCAACCCGCCCGAAATCCCTCCCCCCGGCCCCGCCGAACCCCTAAACTACTGCCACACCGTTCGTTCAATCACCCGGGCCAGTCCAGAGGGAGGACGCCATGACCACCGCCGACAACACCCGACTTACCCCGGCCTCCAAGGCCCCAAACCAGGTTGACCCCCACGCCGTCACCATCTCCGGCATCGTCCTCAACCCCACCTACACACCCGACCAACCACCCGAGTCCCTCCAGAACCAGCCCCGCGACATCCCCGCCCCCGGCGCCTTCCCCTACACCCGCGGCCTCTTCCCCGAGGGCTACCGCACCCGCCTCTGGACCATGCGCCAGTTCGCCGGCTTCGGCTCCGCCGACGACACCAACAAACGCTTCAAGTACATCCTCAACGCCGGCCGCACCACCAAAACCAAGTCCAACACCGGCCTCTCCACCGCCTTCGACCTGCCCACCCTCATGGGCCGCGACTCCGACGACACCCTCTCCCTCGGCGAGGTCGGACGCTGCGGCGTCGCCATCGACACCATCGAGGACATGCACCGCCTCTACGCCGACATCCCCATCGACCAGGTCACCGTCTCCCAGACCATCAACGGCCCCGCCGCCGTCATCTGGGCCATGTACCTCGCCATGGCCAAACAACGCGGCATCGCCTGGAACACCCTCGGCGGCACCCTCCAGAACGACATCCTCAAAGAGTTCCACTCCCAGAACGAGTTCATCTATCCACCCGAGGCCTCCACCAAACTCGTCGTGGATACCATCGAGTTCCAGTCCCAGCACCTGCCCAAGTGGAACTCCGTCTCCATCTCCGGCTACCACATCCGCGAGGCAGGCTCCTCCGCCACCCAGGAGCTCGCCTTCACCCTCCGCGACGGCATGGAATATGTCGAAGCCTGCCTCATCCGCGGCCTCGACATCGAGCAGTTCGCCCCCCGCCTCTCCTTCTTCTTCAACGCCCACAACGAGTTCTTCGAGGAGATCGCCAAACTCCGCGCCGCCCGCCGCATCTGGGCCCGCATGATGAAGGACCGCTACGGCGCCAAGAACGAACGCTCCTGGTTCATGAAAACTCATGTCCAGACCGCCGGCTGCTCCCTCACAGAACAACAGCCCCTCAACAACATCGTCCGCGTCGCCTACCAGGCCATGGCCGCCGTCCTCGGCGGCTGCCAGTCCCTCCACACCGACTCCATGGACGAGACCCTCGGCCTGCCCACCGAACAGGCCGTCACCGTCGCCCTCCGCACCCAGCAGATCCTCGCCCACGAGACCGGCGTCACCCGCACCACCGACCCCCTCGGCGGCTCCTGGTTCATGGAGTCCCTCACCGACACCGTCGAGTCCGAGGCCCTCTCCTACATCGCCGAGATCGACGCCATGGGCCGCGGCCCCTGGAAGCCCGAGCACGCGACCACCTCCGCCATCGACGACGGCGGCGTCGTCCGCGGCATCCACAAGGGCTACTTCCGCCGCCAGATCGCCGAGGCCTCCTACCGCTTCAGCGAGGAATGCGAGAACCACGACCGCATCATCGTCGGCGTCAACGAATACACCGACAAGGACGAAGGCCGCCCCATCGAGATCCTCCAGATCGGCCACGAGGTCGAATCCGACCAGATCGCCCAACTCACCGAGTTCAAGAAGCGCCGCGACACCGACGGCGTGAACCGCGCCCTCGACACCATCCGCGAATCCGCCCGCAACAACGACAATGTCATGCCCGCCCTGGTCGAAGGCGCCCTGGCCAACTGCACGCTGGGCGAGATGGTCCAGGCCATGGCTGATGTCTACGGCCGCTACACCGGCGGCCCCGAGTGGTAGATCCTTTATGAAACCCGCTAACTCAACATCGAGCCCTTGCGCAATAATCGAAGCGATGCAACGGGTGCGAGATGTGGTGAATTCGATGCCGCTACAGGGCCAGTTGTGGGAGGACGCGTCCAAGTGGAACGCGATCTGCGCCGGCATGGACAGCATCGAAGATATCTGCGGCGTTATGACGGCCTTCTTGGAACGAGAGCCCTCTAACGACTGGCAGCCTCGTCTTCTGGCCATTTATGGCGTCTTGCAGGCAATGTTTGTCCAGCAGGATGCCGCCAAGTCGCTTGCAGATGCGCTGGGATATCCATTCACTGATAAGAAGTGGTCAGAACACGAAAGCCTGAAGAATATTCGAGATCTTCGCAATCGCTCAATCGGACACCCGTCTGAGTATACAGCCAACCGAGAGCGTCCGGGCGGTCACATTTCCAGACCATCGATTTCCGATCGCGGCATGGACATCATGATCGTGGACGGCAAAAGCACGAAGTTTCACAAAGTATCCATACCCGATTTGATTTCAATCCAGTGCCACGAATTGACAAAAATACTTACCATGACAGTAGAACAAACCATCAAGGCCGACAACGAGTTCAAGGCCAAGTTTAAAGACGATAAGCTCATTGCTGTTTTCAGCTGCTCATCCTACTACTGGCAGAAAATCATGGAGGCCATTCGGTCTTGCCACTCTCAATTCGGTCTAATGCATCTAGATTTGCTCGAAGAGGTCGCAAATAAAATGGAGTCCGGGACCATCGCACGCTACGGCTCGATTGATTCTAATGATTTTGTGAAGCACAGTCTGGATGATTTTCGCTATGCGATCAATCGCCTGCGTGATTTCTTTGCCGGAGGAGAAATGAACGGCCGCGATGCGGCGGTGTTTAGCCGCGAACTTGACTCGCAACGAAAGTCGCTTGAGGAAGCGGCGAGAGAGATCGATGACACTTTCTGCCACGATGCAGAGGGAAATCCACTCCCGTGGGCTCCGCCGAAACCGGATCCTAACATAATGGGAGTCACTATTAACCTCGTCCGAAGACAATCAGAGGATGTTGTCGACTCGTCGCCAATAGAACAAGTCTCTCAGGGCTGATGGATGTCGGACGCGGCACGAATGGTATGGCTTCCCGTAAGTCGAGCACCTAGCTAGTGGCTCTTGTCATCTACAACCAAATCCAATGCCCCCTCTGCCACGCCGTCATCGCCGAGGGCGACGCCTACGTCGCCACCACCGCCTTCATCCACGACCCCGCCGACCCACTCTGGCCCTATTCCGACGCCGCCATCCACACCGTCTGCTTCCAGTCCTGGCCCCTCCGCCCGGACTTCGTCGCCGCCTACAACGCCGCCGCCGCCCGCGCCAACCTCCCCAACCGCATGACGCCCGAAGGCAGGCTACGAGCACAAACGATGACAACCCCGGCCGACATCGCCTCAAAAATGCTCGACACCCTCCGCCCCGACCTCGCCCGCAACACCCCGCCCATCACCGACTACCAACTCATCCCCGCCCCCCGCGGCCTCTCCATCACCCTCATCTGCGATCACAAACGCGACCTCTCCGCCCTCAAACGCCAACTCCCTACCTGGTCGAAGGCACTCCGCACCCACCTCATCGCCCAAGGCTTCGACCCCGACGACGCATCCACCTGCCGGTTCTCCGCCACAAGCCGCGACCACATCGCCCGCGACGACGGAACTTTCAACCACTTCCGCTGACCCGGACGGGACGGTCTGAGCTACCGCATCCAAACGCAATACCCTCCGTACCGACTATCATGACCCTCAAACGAGCCCTCAGACTCCTCGCCCTGACGGTCCTCCTCCTCTTCCTCTCGCTGGCCGGCCTCGTCGTCTACGGCATCTTCAACCCAGCCTTCGTCTTCCGAGATGCCGTCGCCGAGTACCCCGCCCCCGACACCCCGCAACTCACCGAAGCCTTCGCCCTCGCCTGCGCCGAACAGATCATCGCCAAAGCCAACCTCTCCGGCGCGCTCGAACCCTACGAAGACGACCAGGCCGACCCCGGCGATCGCTACCTGCTGCGAAGCGGCCCCACAACCGGGATGATCGCGTTCGTCAACCGGACACGCGGCGGAATGTATGCCGTTCACATCAAACTCATCGACGGCACCGCCCACTGCGAACTCTGGCGAGGCAAGTAGCCCTGCGCCGGGTGCCCTGCTTACGCAGCTTAAGCATGCCTCTTCTTACCCGCACCCCATCCATCACGCGCGACCTCCCCGGCCACTCCCCGCCTCTCCATCATGCCCACCCTCCCCATCACCCCCGAACTCCTCACCCTCTGCCGCACCCTCGCCGCCGATGTCGCCGCCAACGACCTCGTGTACTCCGACGACGAGTACCAGCACCCCCACTTCTGCGGCGGCTGGTCCCCCGACGGCCACAAAGGCCCCGGCTTCTACTTCAGCTACTACGCGCCCGACGGCAAGGACTACATCTTCCACCTGTCCAACGACCACCCCGCCCAGATCATCGCCGGCGCCACTCCCACCATCGAACTCGAATACTGGAAACAGCCCCCCACCGGCCCCTACGAGCCCGACTAAGCCCCGCCCCGGCCCTCTCCCGCCCCCGGCGGGAGAGGGCCGGGGTGAGGGCTCCCGCCCCTCCGGGCCTCCCTCCCAAACCTACTTCTTCATCTCCCCGTCCCCAATCCCAGCCGAGCCGCGTAAGCGGCCGGTCTCCCCGACCCACAACCAACACAACCCCCTCCCCCTCCGCGAACCCCTGCGCCCCCCGCGCCCCCCGCGTCAAGGTTCACCCCCCCCCCGCCACGCACAATTCGCCCCCGATGTACGCCCCCGTGCGCTGTTTCGCGGAACTCCCCCGCCAGCCCCTTGAACAACCGGCCCCGCGCGATACCTTCGCCCCCATGACCACCACCCAAGCCGAACGCATCGACCGCGCCCGCTACGACCTCCGCCAGCTCCAGCCCGGGCACCGCCCCAACCACGCCCCGTCCGCGCCGACCGAGGCGCCACGCGACCCGTCCGACCCCATCGCCCACCTCGACGCCCCCGACCTCGACGAACTCACCCAGAACCTGCTCGAGGACTGGGACAACCCCGTCTTCACCCCCCTGGGCCTCTGCCGGGCGCATCGCATCAGCCTCGACCAGCTCCAGGCCATCGCGGCCACGCCCCGCTTCATCGACGCGCTCGCCCGCATCCGCGCCATCCAGCAGGCCCGGCAACCCGCCATCGAGGCCCGCGCCCGCGAACTGGCCCTCGACCGCCTCTGCACCCTCGCCGACCAATCCCCCACCAGCGCCACCCACACCAAGGAGATCCGCCTCTCCATCAAACAACTCCTCGCCATCCTCACCCAATCCCACCCCACCCCCAACCCAACTAGCCCCGACCGGAAGGGAGGGGATGGCTTCGACGCCCAACAACACGAACCCCCCACAACCCACGCCAACCAATCCCAGACTCCGCCCGACCGGAAGGGAGGGGATGGCTTCGACGCCCAACAACACGAACCCGCCACTACCGACTCCAACAAACCTCAGGCTCTGCCCGACGGGAAGGAAGGGGATGGATCGCACGCCGACCCAACCGACGCCTCAACGCACGCCGGCGACCCCCACGACCCGAACCCGCGCACAAAAAGGCCGCCCCGTGCATCCCGGACCGGCCCCTCTCCAGTTCTGATCAGCGCGATCAACGCCGCCGGTGCGCCGCGATCAGCCCTCCAAGCCCCAGCAGCGCCATCGCGCCCGGCGACGGCACCCGCGTCACGCTGAAGCTGATCTCATCGAACACCGCCGACGCCCGCCCGTTCGCCGACTGCCACCAGTTGGCCCCCGCGCCCGAGCCCAGCACCAGCAATCACGGAGGATCAGTCGTCGTACGGATCGTCCTGGAAGGAGAGCCGCCCTGTGGCCTCCGCCGCGGCCTGGGCTCGCGGGCCGCCGGGGCCCTCCACCGACCGGAAGTCGCCGCGGATCGACTTGAGCGCGTACCGCTCCGCCTCGATCTCCTGAGGTGTCCGCACGCCCAACCGGCGCAGCACCGGCAGCGGCGGGCACCACCCCTGAACCCCGTGCTGGAGCAGGAACCCGCCGACCACGCCCGGAAGCAGGAGCCACTTGCGGCTGACCGTCGCCCCCAGCACCGTCCCGATCACGACCAGCGTGGCCGCGTTGGCCTCGAGCATCCGCTCCGTGTCCCACTCCCGGTCCAGCTCGTCCAGCCGCTCCGGGATCTGCTCTGGGTGGCTCTCGTAATACGCGATCCGCTCCCGGGTCTGGCGGACGATGTCGTTGTTGACATCCTCGGACGTGCTCAGACGCACGCGTTCGGCGCTGGTCGGCAGGCGCATGATCGATCCTCCAAAGGGGGTTGCGTCCGGGGTCGCGGCAGCCCGCGACCTCCACCCCCGATCATGATCCCCGGCGTGCACCGCCGATGAGCCCGGCGTGAATCCGACCTCATCTTTGCAATCCCGCCGGGCAACGCCGGTATCACCTGCAACCCGGGAGCCTCCATGCCACGCACCGTCCTGACCGTGATCCTGATGCTCGCCGCCGTGCTCACCCCCCGCGCGGGTGCCCAGACCGACGCCCAGCTCGCCGAGCGTTTCGACCGCGCCGAGGCCGCGTCCGACCACGCCCGAGCGCTGGAGGCGGCCCGGGCCGTCACGAGCCGGTACCCGGAATCGTCCGTGTGGGCCGTCAACGCCGCACGGATGCACGCCCGCCTCGGCGACCCGGACGCGGCCCTCGCCGAACTCACCCGGGCCGCCGACCTGGGATACACCGGCATCAACACGCTCGAGCAGCACGCCGACCTGGCGGCCGTGCGGGATCACCCCGGCTTCGGGCCCGTCCTCGAGCGGGTCCGCGCCAACGCGGCCGAGCGGTTCGAGTCCTTCCGCACCGAGGCCCTGGCCCACCGGCCCGCGACCTTCGTCCCGCCCGCCCTCCCGGACGACGCACGCCCGCCGCTGGTCATCGCCCTGCACGGCACCGGCGGCCACGGCGCCCAGATGCTCGACGCCCTCAAACGCACCTGCGAGCGTCTCGGCGCGGTCTGCGTCGCGCCCGACGCCCTGCGCCCGGCCGGGCGGAGGCCCGACGACGGGTACGCCTGGACCTACCGAGACGAAGCGGAATGGTTCGTCACCCACCTGATCGACCGCGCGGTAGACGAGCACCGGGCCGACCCGGAACGGGTGATCCTCGTCGGGTTCTCGCAGGGCGCCAACATCGCGCTCGTCATGGCCCGCACGCACGCCGACCGCCTGGCCGCCATCGTTCCCATCTGCGGCCACTACGAGCCCAACAACGCGCCCGACGACGACGCCATGAGCCCGACCTACCTGCTCACGGGCGCCCGCGATCCGTGGAAGGTCACCTACACGCGGGCCGCGGAGGACCTCGAAGCGGCCGGCACCCCCCACCGCCTGCGGATCGTCCCGGCGATGTCGCACCGCATGCCCCAGGACGTCGAACTGCGCCGCGCGTTGGAGTGGGCCTTGGAAGCCGCATCGACGAGCCCGTGATCCGGACCCGTGCAATCGGAGAATGGGAAAGGGACGCGCGGGCGTCCCTTTCCAAAAACGAGGAGTTGAACCGTGTGGCCTGCCGGTCAGCGCCGGCGGAGCATGACCAGCCCGCCGAGTCCGATCAACGCCAGGGAGCTCGGGCTGGGGACCAGCGTCATGTTGATCTCGCCGATGGCGAACGGGGCGGTCGGGTTGTTGGGCGTGAAAATCTGATAGTCGAGATCGAACACCCCGCCGATCGCGGTGCCCGAGATGGTGACCGAACTGAACGATCCCCCGGCGGCGTTGAGCATCTCGAAACTGGCGACGCCGGCGGCGTCGATGGAGCCGGAGATGTCCCCGAACGTCGGATCCCCGATGACCGGATCAAGCGTGAACACGTCGGCGACGACCGTGCCGGTGACGACGCCGGGCGGCGGGTCGACGAAGCCGAAGACGTTTCCGTCGACATCGATGGTCATCTGCACCATGCCGGCCCCGAGGTCCTCGATCAGCATGGTGACCGGTCCGCTGCTGCTGAAGGTCAGATTGTCCCATTGCCCGGTGTAGAGCCCGAAGTCGAAGCTCTGTGCCCCGGCGGCGCCCGCCAGCCCGAAGACCAGCC
>Ga0207881_1000356_pt1 | contig 20609 bp, 17 predicted proteins | sample MalvirmetagMSP97_FD_184227 | JGI IMG/M metagenome (GOLD analysis project Ga0207881, IMG submission 184227) | Marine viral communities from the Deep Pacific Ocean - MSP-97 (SPAdes) | ecosystem: Environmental > Aquatic > Marine > Oceanic | place: Pacific Ocean | collected 2011-05-03 | reverse complement strand
GGGCTCGTAGAGGATGTTGGTCTCGCTGTTCAGCCGGCGAGCGCCAATCGCCTGTGCCAGACGCCGCTCATCGAAAACAGCGATGCGGGAGACCGGCTTGACGAGGATGGTGTCGTTGGATGCCATGCCGATGTAGGACAGCCGGACCCCGTCCGCGTTGGGGGTGTACGGCGGGCGGAGCGGTTGGCCGCGGCTGTCAATCGGCGGCGAAGCGAGCAGCCCGCCCGCCCACGCGGCCAAGTTTTCGGCGCGGTCCGGACGCAGCCAGCGGTCCGTGGCCTGCGGGCGGTCGCCCCCCGGCCGGTTCGCGCTGCTGGGTCTTGGATCGATGAACAGGGCCGGCTCTCGGTTGTTGCTCACCCCGCCGGAGCGGGCGTCGAAGCGGATCATGAACGACTGGCGTGTCGTCGGCCGGTTCGGACCGGCCGCCGCGGCCTGCTGATCAACGTCGAAGAACGCGGTCTCGGGGAAAACCCAGTTGCCCTCGTTCTTGGCCGGTGCGTCGGGATTCGTGGATCCGTAGGCGGACGAGTTGTACCAGACCGCGACGTCCTCGCGAGGACGCTCGCCGGGAACAAACTCGACCATCGAGCGGGCGGGGGCGTAGCCGCGGACGTTCCAGAAGGTCGGCATCTCAAAGGTGGCCACCTGCGGGACCGGGGCGAACACGTCGCGTCGGACCAGCGGCACGGCCGCCAGCCCCTGGGCTCCGCCACCGGTCGATCCGCCGCCGCCCGTGACCGGTTCGAGCACCGAACCCACGCGGATCGCCGGGATGATGCGCATCGAGCCGTCGCGGTCGTACACGAACACCACGGCCCCGTCCTCGCCGTTGGCCGAGCGCAGGGCCAGCTCGCGTGCGGCCAGCGCGGCCGCGTTGACCGTGTTGGTCGCCTGGGAACGCTGGGACGAATACAGGAGCGCGCGGAAGGCCGGCGTCGCGATGGTCAGCACGATCAGGATGATCACGACCACCACGAGCAGTTCCACGACCGTGAAACCCGCACGAACAGAGCGTGCCGTTGGACCGGGGGCAGGTTGAGAGTGTGTCGGACGCATCAGTTCCCCAGCCCCGCGAGGTTATCTTCCCACGCGAGCTTGCGCAGACGCACCCGCTCGCTGTCGGAAGTCGGCACCGGCACACGCAGGCCGGCGGCGATCTGCTCGATCGTCTCGGTCCCGAAAAGGCCGTCCGGCCCGGCGCTGACGACCGCGAAGCGGGCCGCACGCAGTTCCGCATTGCCCGAGGTCAGATCGATGTCCCGCGCGTTGGCCGAACCGTCCTGATTCTGGACCGCCGAGTACACCTCGGGGTTGATCAGCACCGGCGGGATGTTCAGGTCCAGCGTGGTCTCGATGACCAGTCGGCCGTTGCCGAGCCGGCGTCCCGCCTCCCAGCGGTAGTAGCGGAACGCCCGGCCCCAGGGGTCGGCGAAGGCGACGTGGGAATCAGGGACGTCGGCAATGGCGGGCACGGCGACGCCGTGCTCGAGGTAGTCTTCCCGGCCAAGGTAGCCGATCACCAGTCGCAGCGACGCGCGGTCGGCCTCGATCACCGGGTCGTAGCGGTCGCGGACCGTCCCGACCCGGGCGGCGCGGAAGTAAATCCCCTCGAAGAGCCCGCTAGAGAGCGGACGCGACATGCCGGGGCCGGCCACCGCGTCGAGCTCCGCCCCCCCCACGCCCGAGAGGTAGTACGGCAGCGCGAACTTGCTGTAGCGCCGGTCGTCCCAGGCGGTGGCGATGTCCCACGATCCGCCCTGGGGAAGCCGGATCGCGTCGCCGTTGAGGCTGTCCCGCCGCCGGATGAAATCCAGATAGATCGGGTCCGAGTCCGACCAGACCACGAGCTGGTCAAAAGCACGCAGGCCGGGCGGGCTGCGACGCAGCACGGGGCCGTCCACGCGGGACTCGCCGGGGGCGGGCTCGGGGCGCAGGTTGTTGCTCCCGCCCGAGATGGAAGCCCCGTCGTGCACCAGAGGCGGCAGGAACCCGAAGTCCGCCTTGAACTGGTTGACGCCCAGCACCAGCGCGTCGATCGACCGCTCCGCCGAGGTCCGCCGCGCCGTGCCGACCGACCGCGTCAGCCCGGCGAGCAGGATGCCCGCCAGCACAAGGATCACGGCGACGACCACGAGCAGCTCGATGAGCGTGAACCCGTGGCGGCTTCTGGATGTCGGCGCGGGAATCGTCACGCGAGCCTCCGTCCTTTCCGCTTACTGCAGCGACTCGATCATCTTGACCATGGGCAGGAACATCGCCACGACGATCGTGCCGACCATGCCGCCGAGCACCACGACCATCAGCGGCTCGAGCAGCGACACCAGCGATTCGACGGCCACGTCGACCTCCTCGTCGTAGTTGTCCGCGATCTTCATGAGCATCGCGTCCATGTCGCCCGTTTCCTCGCCCACGTCGATCATGTTGACCACGATGGCGTCGCACGTCTTGGACTCACGCAGCGGGCCGGCGAAACTCTCGCCCTCGCGGATCGAGTCGTGCACCTTCATGAGGGCCTTCTCGTAGACGTAGTTTCCAGACGTCTCCGCGGTGATGGTCACCGCCTCCAGGATCGGCACGCCCGCACCGATGAGGGTGCCCAGCGTCCGCGTGAAGCGGGCGATGGTGGTCTTGCGGATCAGCTTGCCGAAGATCGGCGTCCAGAGCAGAAGGATGTCCACCGTGGCGCGTCCGGGCGGCGTCTTGCGGAGCAGCTTGTACCCGATCCACACCACCGGACCGCCGAGCACCACAAGAATGGCGCCCGGGAACTGCATGCCCGGCTTGGTGCCCGCCATCCAGGCGGAGGTGTCCATCAGCCACAGGGTCAGGCCGGGGAGCTCGACCTCGAAGTCCGCGAAGATCTCCTGGAACTTCGGGATGATGAACACCATGATGAACGTCAGGATGATGACCGCGATCGCGACCACCACGATCGGGTAGACCAGCGCGCCCTTGATCTTGCGCTTCAGGCGCTGGCTCTTCTCCATGAACTCGGCGAGGCGCTGGAGGATCAGGTCCAGCACGCCGCCGATCTCGCCTGCGTTGACCATCTTGACATACAGGTGGTCAAAGGCTTTGGGGTACTTGGCCATGGATTCGGACAGGGAGTTGCCGCCCTCGACCTCCTCGGCCACACCGGTCAGCACCGTCTTCATCTTGCCGGGTTTCTGCTGGCTCTCCAGGATCTGGACCGAGCGCAGCAGCGGGAGGCCCGCGTCCTGCAAGGTGGACAGCTGGCGGGTGAACAGGGTCAGCTGCTTGGCGTTGACCTTGCCGAAGCTCAGTCCGCCGCCCTTCTTCTTTTTCTTGCTCGTGGCGCCGACCTCTTCGCCGGTCTTCGTCTTGGACTTCTTGTCCTTCTGCTGCTGCACCGAGGTGGGGAAATAGCCCTGAGCCTTGATCCGCTGCAGCGCTTCCTCGCTGCTGGCGGCCTCGATCATGCCCTTCTCGGTTTTCCCCGAGGCGTTCAGCGCCTGGTACGCAAATGTCGGCATCGCACGCTCCTCACCCGGTCACACCGGGCGTTGCCCGCTCCGGGCACAACACATCACTCTTCCGCCAGCGTCTCACGGACGACCTCGTCGATCGTCGTCATTCCCTCGTAGATCGCCATCAGGCCGCACTCACGCAGGCTGCGCATGCCCTTCTTGCGGGCCGAGTTGCGCAGCACGGCCGTGCTAGCCTCCTTCATGATCAACTCACGAAGCTCGTCGTCCGTCCGCATGATCTCGAACAGCGCCATCCGGCCCTTGTAGCCGCCGCCCACCCCCGCGCCCGACGCCGGGCGGAAGAACTGGCGCCCCTTGACGTCGGCCGGGGTCAGGTCGAGTTCCATGAGCTCCTGCTCGGTCGGGATGAACGGCTCCTTGGTCTTCTGGTCCAGCGTCCGCACCAGCCGCTGGGCGATGATGCCCTCCAGCGTCGCGGTCAGCAGGAACGGCTCGATCCCGAGGTCCACCAGACGGATGATCGAACTGGGGGCGTCGTTCGTGTGCAGCGTGCTGAGCACGAGGTGGCCGGTCAGCGACGCCTGGACCGCGATCTGCGCGGTCTCCAGGTCGCGGATCTCGCCGACCAGAATCACGTCGGGGTCCTGACGCAGGAAGCTGCGCAGCGCCTTGGCGAACGTCAGCCCCGCGTCGGGGTTGACCTGCACCTGGCACAGCCCGTCGATGTCATACTCGACGGGGTCTTCCGCGGTGAGGATCTTGGTCTGCACGTCGTTGAGATCCGCGAGGGCCGCGTACAGCGTCGTGGTCTTTCCCGAACCGGTCGGGCCGGTCACGATGACGATGCCGTTGGGCTTTTCGATCAGCGTGCGGAACTTCTCGAGGTCGTCCGGGCGGAAACCCACCCGATCGAGGGACAGCTCAACGTTGCCGCGGTCGAGCACACGCATGACGCACGATTCGCCGTAGATCGTCGGGAGGATCGCCACGCGGAGGTCGACGGGGTTGCCACCCACCGTCAACTCGATGCGGCCGTCCTGAGGCAGGCGACGCTCCGCGATATCCAGGTTCGCCATGACCTTCACGCGGCTGGTGATCGCCGGGCCGAGGTGCTTGGGCGGGGGCACCATCTCGTACAGCACGCCGTCGATGCGGTACCGCATCTTGAACTCGTTCTCGAACGGCTCGAAGTGGATGTCCGAAGCGCGGTCCCGGATCGCCTGCAGCAGCACGAGATTCAGGAGCCGGATGACCTGATTGTCGTCCGCGGCCTCGAGCACCGCGTCCAGGTCGATGGACTGGTCGCTGGCACCGCCCAGGTTCTTGAGCCGGTCGTTCTGAGAGAGCGCGCCGATGACGTCCGCCATCGACTCGTCTTTCGAGTAGTGCTTGGTGATCAGAGCGTCGATCGCCTCACCCGGGGCCACCACCGCGTCGACTTTGGCTCCCAGGAGCAGACGAAGATCGTCGACCGCCTGGAAGTTGCTGGCGCTCTTCATCGCCACCCGCAGCTGCTTGCGGACGGGGTCCCACTTGATCGGCACGATCTGATAGGCCCGGGCGTTCTCCGCCGGGATGGCGGCGATCGTCTCGTCCGATATGGTCATCTTGGACAGGTCCACGAACTCCATGCCGGCCTGCCCGGCCAGCGCCCGGTCCACGTCCCGCTGCGAGCACATCCCCAACTCGACCATCAGGGCGCCCAGCAGCACCTTCTGTGTTCGGCTCTTCTGGACCTGCAAGGCCTCGTGCACCTGCTCGCGCGTCACCACGCCGAGCTTGGTCAGCACCCGCCCGATCTTGCGTCCTTTGAGTTCAGAGACTTCCATCGAGCGCTCCCGCCTGGGTCGAGGCCCAAAGGGCCATCAAGAAGGTATCCGCAACCGGACCCGTCCGGTTCGCCATCCAAGGGCCGATTCCCGAAAAAGAACCGATACGACACTTGGAATATGTTTCAAGCGACGCCTTTGTGAGGCAGCACACCTCCCCGACATCGCGGCCGCCTCTCGCCTTGGAGCACGCGAGAACCGCCCGAGTACGGGGGTCAGGTCACTTCCTTGGACGCCTCGGGGTCGTCCAACTCGGGGCGTCCGATCACGCCGCCGGCCTGATGGACCCGGGTGCGCAGATCGGCCTGGTTCTTGCACTTGTCGATCATCTCTTCCGCCGAGATCATGCCGCGGCTGTAGAGCGACCACAGGTGGTCGTCGAGCAGCTGCATGCCGTACTTCTTGCCGGTCTGGATGGCCGAGTCGATGCGGAAGGACTTGTTGTCGCGGATCAGGTTGGCGATGGCGGGCGTGACCACGAGGAACTCGTAGGCCGCCACCATGCCCTTGGTATCGATCCGACCCAGAAGCACCTGGGACAACACCGCAATCAGGGCCGTGGAGAGCTGCACGCGGATCTGGTTCTGCTGGCTGACGGGGAAGGCGTCCACCAGACGGTCGATGGTTTTGGCCGCTCCCGTCGTGTGGAGCGTGCCGAACACCAAGTGGCCGGTCTCGGCCGCCCGGACCGCCGCCTCGATGGTCTCGAGGTCTCGCATTTCGCCCACGAGGATGACGTCCGGGTCCTGACGCAGGGCCCGTCGCAGGGCCTCGGAGAAGCTGGGAACGTCGTTGCCGACCTCTCGCTGGTTGACGACGGACTTCTTGTGGGCGTGGTAGTACTCGATCGGGTCTTCCATCGTGATGATGTGCCGGTCGAAGTGCATGTTGACATAGTCGATCATGGTCGCCAGCGACGTCGTCTTGCCCGAGCCCGTCGGCCCGGTCACGAGGAACATGCCGCGGGGTCGCCTGACCAGCTCGCGGCACATCTCCGGCAGGCCGATCTGCTCGAAAGTCAGCAGCTTGTTGGGGATCTGCCGCAGCACGATGGCCAGGTCGCCCTTCTGGCGGAACACGGACACGCGGAAGCGGGCGGCGTCGCCGTAGGCGAAGCCGAAGTCGGTGCCGCCCTCCTCCTGGAGTTCCTGCTGGTTGCGCTCCGGCGTGATGGCCTTCATGAGCGAAACCATGTCGTCCGAGTCCAGCACCTTCGTCTGCAGGTTGCGCAGACCGCCGTGCAGTCGGATGGTCGGCTGGCGGCCGACGGTGAGATGGAGGTCGGATCCGCCGGTCTTGACGACGGTGTCGAGCAGTCGGTCGATCTGCACGGTTGACATCGGGTGAATCTCCCGGGAATGGAATCAGGGTTCGATCAATCGGCCTGGCTGACGCGGGCGATCTCTTCGGGCGTGGTGGTCCCGTTGAGAACCTTCAACCGCCCGTCCTCGTGCAGCGGTCGCATGCCGGAACTGAGCGCCGCCTTGCGGAGTTCCGAGGACGGCGCCAGCTTGAACGCGAGCTCACGCAGCTCGGCGTTCATCTGCATCATCTCGAAGATGCCCTTGCGTCCCTTGTACCCGTTCGGGGCGGCGTCGCACGGGACGGCCTTGTAGACCTTGCCGAGGGCATCCTGCATTTTGAGATTGATCAGGCTCAGGTACTTCGGGTCCAGGTCCTCTTCCTTGGCGAGCTGCTTCGACTGGTCGTAGAGCACCCGGATGAGTCGCTGGCCCATGACTGCCTGAATTGAGGACGCCACAAGGAACGGCTTGATGCCCATATCGATCAAACGCGTGATCGCGCTGGGTGCGTCGTTGGTGTGCAGCGTCGAGAAGACAAGGTGGCCGGTCAGCGCGGCCTGGATGGCGATCTCGCCCACCTCCCGGTCGCGGATCTCACCCACCAGGATGATGTTGGGCGCCTGACGCAGCATCGAGCGGAGGATCGCCGGGAAGGTCAGGCCGATGCCCTCGCGCACCTGGCACTGGTTGATGCCGTCGAAGTTGTACTCGACCGGGTCCTCGGCGGTGATGATCTTGCGGTCGGGCCGGTTGAGCACGTCCAGCGCCGAGTACAGGGTGGTTGTCTTGCCCGAACCGGTCGGACCCGTCACGAGGAAGATGCCGTTGGGACGCCGGATGATGCGGTTGAAGATGTCCAGGTTGTCCTGCTCGAATCCCAGGTTCACCAGACCGATACGCACCGCGTCCGGCCGCAGGATACGCAGCACGACCGACTCGCCGTGGTACGCCGGGCAGGCGGAGACGCGATAGTCGATCTGGGTCCCGCCGACAGGGATCTTGATGCGTCCGTCCTGGGGGATCCGCCTCTCGGCAATGTTCATCCCGGCCATGAGCTTCAGTCGCGACAGGATCGAGTTCTGCATCCGCTTGGGCAGGTTGTCACGCTCGATGCACACGCCGTCGATGCGGTACCGCAGTCGCACGCGGTCGGCCATCGGCTCGATGTGGATGTCGCTGACGCGCATCCCCACCGCCTCCTCGAGGATGCGGTTGCACAGCTTGACGATGGGCGAGTCCTCGCTGGACACGTCGATCGACTTGTCCATCGATCGGTCCACCGAACGGTCGATCGTGCGGTCGATCGAATCGGTGACCAGCGAGTCCTTCGGCTGCTCGGCCGAACCCGGCGAACCGCTGCCGTCGATAAACTGGCGGATCTGGCTCTTGGGGGCGATCCGCGGCTCGATGTCCATGTTGAGCCTGAACCGCAGGTTGTCCAGCAGTTCCAGATCCATCGGGTCGTGGATGATCAGCCGCATCTTCCCGCCGGACTTGCCGAGGGGGAGGACGAGAAACTTCTTGATGATCGATTCGTCCAGCGAGCCGCGGTCGATCTCGTCCCGCACCCCCGGGGCGTCCAGATCCACATACTCCAGCCCGTACTGCTCCGCCAGCGCCTTGGCGACCTGCTTCTCGGAAGCGAGCCCGAGTTCCATCGCGGCCTCACCGATCCGCTTGCCGGTCTGCTTGCCGTGCTTGAGCGCGCGATCGGCCTGCTCGGCGTTGAGCACGCCCGAGCCCACCAGGATCTGACCCAACTTCTTACGCGTCCTCGCCATACTCGGGCGATCCTCCGGAAATGGGGGGTGGGGTCCATCCCCGGTCGGAACGCCGGGGATGCATGGTAGGGTAGGGTCGGGCCCGAACCGTATGGGCGCGAATCGCCCCGAGCGAACGCACATCGCCCGCAAGCGACCATACGATCCTGCCCCGACCCCAGTTCCGACCCCGCCCGGGGGACCGGACGACGATCTCCGACCGCGCAGGACCCCCACCGTGCCCAGCAACGACCCCGAACTCCATCTCTTGATCACCGCGGGTCCGACCCATGAGCCCATCGACGCCGTGCGGTACATCGGCAACCGGTCGTCCGGCCGCCTCGGCTCCGCGCTCGCCGACGAAGCCGTGCGCCGCGGTTGGCGCGTCACCCTGCTCCTGGGCCCCGCGGCGATCCTGCCCGAGCGCCCCGAAGTCGATGTGGTCCGCTTCCAGTCCACCGCCGACCTGGAGGCCTGTCTCGACGAGCACCTGGGCGCGTGCGACGCGCTCGTGATGGCGGCCGCCGTGGCGGACTACCGACCGGCCCAGGACGAGGTGGACCGCGGCGCCAAGCGTCGACGCACCGGAGAAGGCCTGACCCTCCGCCTCGTCGCCACACCGGACCTGCTGGCCCGCTGCTCGGCCAACGCCCGCCCGGACCAGCTCCTCGTGGGATTCGCGCTCGAGCCCGAAGACACCATGATGGATTCGGCGCGGTCCAAGCTCGCCCGAAAGGGCATCGACCTCGTCGTGGCCAATCCACTCGAGACCATGGACAGTTCCACGGTCCGCGCCGTGCTGATCGGCAACCCCGAAAGGGGTGTGGACGTCCAACAGAGCACCGACGGGCGCATCACCAAGGCGGACTTCGCCGGTTGGCTGCTGGATCAGATCACCCCACTCGTCCGGAACCGGGCCAGATCGGAGCGGACGCATGGGCAGGCCTGATTTCAACGCCGGCCGTCCGGGTGGCCCGGAGCGGCGCGACGGACATCGCTCTTCAGGCCCCCCGCGGGGTGCGCCCCGTGGCGGCCCCAGAGACGGCATGAGGGGCGGCCGGCCGGGTCCCGGAGGCCCTCCCGGCAGCCGCGGCGGCCCGCGGGACGGCGGGTTCGGCGATCGACGCCCGCCCCCCAGGCCACCCGGCACACCTCCCGAGATCATCCACCGCGACCGCGATCTGCTGGTGGTGGTCAAGAAACCCGGCCAGCCCACCCGTGGCGCCCCGGAGATTTCCCTGGTCGCGCGTGTCAACGACCACCTCGCTGGACGGCGCGAGCGCTACCGACCGATCCACGACCTCGACGACGTGGCGTCCGGCGTGGTCGCGTTGGTCCCGATGAAGGAAGACGACGACCTGCACCAGATCCGCTCCCAGGCCACCTATCTCGCGTTGGTCGAAGGGGATGTGGAAACCGGGGACGCGCCCGAGCGGTCGATCACCGGACCGGTTCCCGGCCTGGCCACCAAGTCTTCGGCGCCGGTGACGTCCGTGCGCAAGCTCGCCTCGGGCAACGGCTTGACCCTGCTCCGCGTGCGGGCCCGCCCTGACGCCCCCGGCCAGATCCGGTCACACCTCGCCTCGATCGGCCACCGGGTGGTCGGCGACACCGAGCACGGGTCGCTGCGTGATGAGGTGCGCCGGGTCGGCATGCACGCGGAAGAACTCCGCGTCCGCCACCCCGGAACCCGAACGACCGAGCGGTATCGCTGCCCCGCCCCCGCTTCCTTCTATAGGGCCGCCGGTGCCGAACCGCCCGCCAACGCCCCCGAGGAAGGCGTGCCGCAGGCGGAGAACCAGGGGTGGGACCAAGTCGCCGGCTGGTACGACGATCTGATCACCTCGGGAGCCTCCGATCACCACGAGCGGACCGTCCTCCCCGGTGCCGAACGCCTGCTCGACCCCCGTCCGGGTGAGCGGATCCTCGATGTCGCCTGCGGCCAAGGGGTGTTCTGCAAGCGGCTGGCCGCCCACGGTGACCTCGGATCGATCGTGGGCATCGACGCGTCACCGGCGCTCGTGGACGCCGCTGCCCGATCGCTCGGAGATCAGGCCAGGGTCTTCGTCGGCGACGCCAGGGAACTGAGCGCGGTCCTGCGTGAGCACGACATGGCGGCGTTTGACGCGGCCGCGTGCGTTCTGGCCCTGATGAACATCGATGACCTGGACGCCGTCTGCGCGGGGGTCGCGGGCGCTCTCAAGCCCGGAGGCCGGTTTGTCGCGGTGGTCCTCCACCCCGCGTTCCGCTCGCCGCAGACCACCGCCTGGGGGTGGACCGCGGACGGACGCACCGGCGCACCGGTGCAGTTCCGACGCGTGGACCGCTACGCGAGCGAACGCGCCAGCGAGATCGTGATGAACCCGGGCGCGGCCGCTTCGGGCAAACCCGCCGTCGTCACCGTGACCCACCACCGCCCGATCGGCGCGTACGTCAACGCGCTGGGCCGCTCCGGTCTGCTCGTCGACGCGATGGAAGAGTGGACCTCGGACCGGGTCAGCCAGCCGGGCCCCCGCGCCGAAGCCGAGAACATCGCACGAGCCGAGATCCCCATGTTCCTCGCCATCCGGGCCCGCAAGCCGGCCTAGACAGGACCGCGCCGGATGCTCGACCGGGGTTCGGTCGGGCCGTATACTCGGGCCGTGCGGGCGTAGCTCAATGGTAGAGCGTCAGCCTTCCAAGACAGCGGAGCACGACTTCCCGCACTCCGTGAATCGACGCAAAGCACTGTAAAACAAAGACTTCGACGAAGCTGGCCTCTGTGGGTGAGGGGTGGATTGTCGCACTTTGTCGTGCAGATCCGAGCCAAAAAGTCGTGCAGAGCGGAGTGTCTACTTCCCCCCGATGAACGCAAGAACTCGGCTCCAGAATCCACCGTGTTTCTCTCGCTTCGCCGCGGTGCCAGCGGTGACTTGAGGTGGGCTCAAGACCGGTTGCTCGTCCCCCGTCTCGTAATCGCGACGTTTGCGGGCCATATCGCTCTCGCGGCCCCGCTGAACTTGCTCGTCGCTCCAACTGCCGGCCCATCGCACAGAATTCCGCTTGATCCAGTAGTGTGAGCGACAAGGGAAGCTCCAGTTGCCGATCGAGGGGTCGAGGGACACGGTCTTGCCGTCAAAGCTGAGCGTCCAGTCCGTTGGAGTGAACGGCGTCACCACCTCGTGCCCGCATCCGCAGCAACACAAATGGCTCGCCGTGGCAAACTGGATGGAGATATAGAGCTTCCCCCGCTCCAGCCGTTCGGGGATGTACTCCACGAACTCGTGCATCAGGCGGTCGGGATTACTCACACTTGTCCTCGTTCGTCATCGCGTTCCCATCGATCGTGTACGTTGAATGGTGCTCTCGCTCCAAGTCGAGGTAGAACCCTCGGTGCTTCTTCCAGCGAATCACCGCTAGTGTCGCGTTGAGGGCGTTGAGTTCCGCGATCTGGATGTTCGTGGTGTACTCGTTGTTGCCGGCATTCGCGAGCGGGATCCTGCCCTTCTCGTGGATGTGACTGCGCAACTCCGGCGTGCTGGTCGTCACGCGGAGCACGCCCAAGAGCCTGCCGTCAGTGCGAGAGACTCCCAGCCCGGTATCGACGAACGGAGTTGCGTTGGTCTCCAGGTGCTTGATGATCGGGATCTTCGCCGCCCCATCGTCGACACAGAGGAACACGAACGACAGGTCATCGAGAAGTGCCAAGTTCTCTGCACTGATCCGGTCTTCGTGCGGGACGATGCCCGTGTGAAGCACACCGTACCGTTCCGCGAGGTACGCCACCTTGGACGGTCTTGCGCGAAGTTCGTCGAGTGATGCGGCACCTGGGCACCTGAACGCGTTGTGTGTCAGAAAGGCATCATCATCAAAGAGGTGGATCTCCTTCACCGGAGTCTTGGCCACGAGGTCCAGAATGTACGAGCCCGTTCCCCCAAGGCCGATGATTCCAACCCGTTCCCCGGCCACCCTTTCGTTGATGTCGTTGATGCCGGCCCGGCTTGAAGCGGTGTCGATGTATCGGAAGACGCCCTCATCGCCTTGGTTCTCGACGGCCGGATACGGGGTCGCCGTAGCCCGGGCGTCGATGGAGGCAGCGGGACCCGCAAGAATGGCCGCGTAAGTGGACATCTTGAGGTAATGGTCGGCGTAGCCGCTTGGGGGCTTGCTCGAAAAGGAGTGGTCCACGACCAGGCCGTTGCCGAGGTCCTTCCGCCCGGAATGGTGACGGATTTTGTCGAGCGGACGGCCTTCTTGGTCGCAAGGGAATGCACCGGAGAAATGGGCAACGTGGGTGCCCGGTGCGACCGTCTTGTCGCCGCTCAGTGTCAGCTCAGACACGAGCGTCCCGTACGCGACCTGACCGGGCCCCCGCACATAGGGCACCCGGTCTACGACGAGGTGGCCGCTTCGAACGGACACGTCGTACCCCTCTTCACGAAGCCGCTTCAGATCGGGATTACGACTTATCAGTTGCTGTGACATTGAACACCATCCTGTCGGTGATGCGAACGGACTGACCCTCGATGAGCGTGCCCTCCGGATTCGGACGGGGACCGTTCCGGTAGGTGATGGTGAAACACCAATTCGGTCCGTCGGGCACCGGGTCGAAGGCGAGGGCGAGCAACTGGTCAAACGAGAGTCTGTTCGACTCCACGGTCTTCTCACGCCCGTTGACGATGATCGTGACCGACCGGACCGTGTAGAAGCGTTCGACTCCCTCACCATCGAGCGAAATCTGCTGGCCGGCTTGGAGCCGAAGGTCGTCTTCCTTTCGGCGTTCCAGCCAGACGCTGCCGGTATCGTCGACACTAGCGATACGCCTCAGGGTCGTCTCCGAGATCGAGTCCGATCCCCAGGGCTGGCGCTGCCCATCAAGCTCGAAGTTGAACAGCCTGTCGCTGCGGAATGTCACGAACCGCTCGCGTCCCGGCTTCCGAAGGTCCACCGACTCTTCGAGGTCGATATCCTCCAATTGGCGTCGTTCACCGAACTCAAGGACAACGTGCTCCTCGACTGGCGTTCTCCCGGCGAGTTCAAGAAGCTGCCGGCCTGTGAGAACCGGGTCATCTGTCTCGTGTTGCTGGTCGTCGATTGTCAGGGCGTAACCCATCGGAAAAACCTCGCTTTCCCGGATCCGTTGTGCAGAGTCTGACGAATCCGTATATACTTGGTGCCAAAGTAAAGGCCCACTCTGGGCCTTTGGCGACGGCACCGTCATGCTATAGTATACGCATTCGTCATGGAGAATGTTTCCGATGTCCGAAAATTTTCAGGACCGCCTGCGCAAAACCCGTCTGGACAGGGGGTTAAGCCAGACGGATCTAGCAGATCGCGCTGGATTTCAGCCCTCGGCCATCTCTCACTTCGAAACCGGGACCCGAGCCCCCTCTTTCGACAACCTCCGTAAGCTCGCCGACGCCCTCGGGGTTTCCATCGACTACCTCCTCGGTCGCCAAGACGAGAACACGGCGGCGGGGCCGGTAGCCGAGCAGTTGTACCGGGACTTCAAGAAGCTCAGCTCGTCCGATCAGGAAACCGTGGCTGGCATGGCAAAGATGCTCGCCGAGAAACACGCGAGAGAACAACAGCAGCGAGAAAGCTGAGCGATGGCTGCGATGAGCTATTACAAGACGGGCGAGGCCCACGCCAGACGAGTATTGGAGGAGAATGGCCTGACCTCGCTACCCGTGTGTCCTTTCGACTTGGCGAAGAAGCACGATATTGCCGTCGAGACCAAGCAGGCCAGTGAGCCGGGTGTAACTGGATTCCTGATGCGGGTCGGCAACAGCTTTGGAATCTACCACGCTTCGCACATTCAGAACGATGGTTTCGTGAGATTCACCGTCGCGCACGAACTCGGGCACTACTTCATTCCGGGCCATCCCGACGCGATATTTCCGAACGGCGATGGCACCCATGCAAGCCGAGCGGGAACTCCAGGCGATAACCGCTATGAGCAGGAAGCGGACGGATTCGCATCGGGATTGCTGATGCCGGGTGGGTTATTCTTGGCCGAGATGCGAAACCTCGACCCGGGATTTGTGGCTATCGACTCGCTCGCAAAGACATGCCGCACCTCGATTGTTTCGACCGCGATTCGCTACGCACAGTTCGCTGAAGACCCGGTCGCCGTGATCGTCAGCACCGGCGCAACCATTGACTACTGCTTCATGTCGGATGCCATTCGCAATCTGGAAGGCATCACATGGATCAAAAAGGGCATTCCTCTGCCGCCGCGTTGCCTCACACGCACATTCAATCAGAAACGAGAAAACATCACGTCGGGCTCAAAGGACGGTGCCTATGCATCGCTCGACGACTGGTTTGAAGGGGCTCCGCAGGTTGAGATGAAGGAAGACGTTATCGGCCTTGGTGGTTACGGAAAGACCCTCACTGTGCTGTTCACGGACGGCTTACTCAATGATGAGGACTCCGACGAGCACGATGACTGAATCGCTGAACCATTGATCTTCCTGTCGTCACCACCTTTTTCGGCCCGGGTCGCGACAGATCGTGGCTCATGAGGCAGAGTTGCCGTATCGCTTGCTCAGGGCAACTAGAATCGAGTCGGTGGACATCCCGCCAACTCCTATCGCCCGAAGGTCGACATCTTCCGTTCCCATTTGCTCGACGAATCGCTTCATGTCGATGCGAATCGAGGCAGCGGGAGTTGATGTGTATTCGGGATCGACGATGGCGTAGAGACGGAAGACATCGTTGCGGTGCTTCCGGATGTCTTTGCTGTCAATCCGTTGTCCGTCGGCGGCGCGGATGGTTAGGTCGAGCCACGCCTTCGCCTTGAACGGAATCAGGTGTTCGGGACGAACAACGGGAAGTCCTTCAATCGTCGTCCTGCCCGCTTTGGCCCAGTCGTAGTAGTCGCGGTCCAGCAAGATGGCCGACAGGCTCAACACTTCATTATTCATCGGGATTGGCGTGAGGTGACCTTCGATCTCTGTGCCGAGCATGTCCGGCACGCGTGAAAACAACTCGATCATCACCGGGTAGCCGTCGATCACTGGCTTGGTGAAGCGGTAGAACTTCCGTTCATTGGCCGGGGCCTCCAGCGATTCGTATCCGCCGGCCTTGACGAACGACCAGAATGCTTTGCCGAACTCGGCGTCGACGGTCTCCAGGCAGAGCACGACATCGATGTCCTTGGTGGCCCGGAACTCCAGACCGGCTTCGGTGAATGCGAGGTCACATGCAGTGCCGCCGATGATCAGGTAGCGGTCGGTGAAGTCGGCAAAGTGCTCGCGGAATTTCTCAAGACCATTCACCATCGCACCTGCTCCATCAGGACGTCGAGAGCCTGCTCAACACGCTCGTCAGCGGTGTCCTTTACAGACATGTAGAGCGAAAGCGGATCTACGGTTCCCGGCTTGTCATGTTGTCTTGGCTCGTACTTCCAGACCTCGACTTCAGACTTAGCGGATTCGCGGTCGCGCAACTCGGCTTCGGGGCTTTCTTGGATGAACGCGAGCCACTGCTTGTGGCCGATCGCTGTCACAGGAATTCTCGGCTCCGCGAGCATGGTGTAGTGTGCGAGTGCATCCTGGCCCGCCTGGAGTCCATTGGGACAAATCGCGACAAAGTGACGCGACTTCACCGGGTCGATCAACCAGGGCTGTGCCCGCTCCCACGTCTCCCTTCGGCGGGCATGAAAGCGAATCACTCGCTCGCGGCCCGAGGCATCGGAAGTGGCCAGCTCGACTGACTCAAGCTCGTCGAACGCTCGGCTCAGGGTCATCGTCGTGTAGCCAAGCACTGGGGCAAGTTCGGAAGCGGTCGCACCGTCTTCGTCCCGGTAGAGCAGCATGAAGATCAGCACGGCCTGCGTCGCAGGTCGGAACTTTCGCTTCGTCGGAGGAGGTGTCCGGAAGTACTCCCGCAGGTCAAGGCCGAGTTCAGGCAGATACATCTGGTTGCCCGGGACGATGAACGGGACCCGCTGCTCGATGAGCCGCTTGCGGTTGTATGCGGTGACTCGGTCCCGCACGTAGACGATTGATCCGCCCCATTTGGCCCTCACCTGCTCGGCGTGCTTTCTGATGGTCGCGGGCGGTTCTGGGTCGGGATTCTCGTCCACCATCAGGAGAAGTTCTCGCCCTTCGAGGTCAATGAGTGCGAACCGATAGCGAGCCGTTAGGAAGGCGGGGAGCCGGCCTGCTCCGTCCCAAACAACGGCGTGGGGTCGGACGCCGAGCGTCTGGTGGAGATACTCCGGAATTTGCTGCTCTAGAACGGGCATGGCACCTCTTCAACACGAGACTGCACACTAACACTATCGGTGTTATCGTGCAAATCAACGGTTTAGAATCGCAAAAACATCCCCTTTGGAGCCTCTGGGGTCATGCTCAAGGGGGAGACCTTGCCCTCGGCAAGCCCTAACTAAATGCAAACATTTTGGCCATCTGATGGCTCGGCGTACGGACGCCGACATGGAACCCACGATTCCCGCTCGGGTTCATCTTGTCCCGCCTGTGGAGATTCCGGATTAATCAGTCACCAGTTGTGGAGACTATCGCTCCCAATCGGGCCCTTGATCACGACGTGTGGTGCCTGTGACAGCGTCGCGGAGGCCTGCCGACCCTATCGGTGGATCCGTGGGTACACAGACCTTGAGTCCGCCCCCGATTTGCGCTAGCTTGCCCCCAAACACCGTTCGACAAACACCGTCTCATTGACGGTGTTCGAGCGGTGCGACGGGCGAACCAGGACCGGCCAGCCGGCCGTTCCGGCGTTCGCACGCAGGCTCCGACACCCGGGAGTTCGGCCTCACCAGCCAGACAAAGGGACGCGGGATTCATCACCCCGTCAGCCGCTCCTCTGGAGTGGTGGTCGTCGGAGGCACGTAGAGCCGGATGCATCGAGAGGTGCTTGTCCGGCTCGACGGAGGCTGCTGCGAGTAAAGACTTCGGGGATGAGCCCTGTGCTCAGCCTCAGAGAACAATCCGCAGCTTCTATCCGATGCAAACGGTCAACGTCCCCGCACGCTCCCACGCGTGGAACCGGGGCGACCTGGACACGCTCCGATTCGGCCCTGTTGGGCTGCATCGGAGTCGTCGTACCTGAAGCGGTGAGGCGGTAATCAGAGCCATGCTCTGGTGCCGCGTAATCCGCCGCGGGGGGGTTCGGGGTGCGGCTCTTTGGAGCCTTCACCTCGTTCAACCCGTGCCGCCGTGGGGAGCTCGTTTGCAGCGATGCGGACGACCGGGTGCGTGGCCGCACCCGGCGACCGGCCGAAACAGCCGGCGGTGAAAAGCTCAACCATGAGAGGCCCGCGAGGGCTTGGCGGTGAGTCGGAACGGAGACGGTGCCGAACCGCGCAACAACGCTGTCGGTCGATGGGTAAGCGGAAGTTTCTGGGTTCTCTCCGCTGAAATCACCCGGACGGGAGTCCGGGTGCAAACGCCGCCACGGGGGAGCCTGTGGACGGACGACCGATGGCCGAGCGACGTGACCGTTCTGACGAAGGGTACGGCTAACAGGGGAAGGTCTCGGGCAGCCGGCGTGATGAGCCGGTGCCGGGCCCCGCGAGTTCGCTCGCGGGGGGTCAGCCCGGTGGTTTAAACGCCCGAGACTGGGAGTGTGCCGCAAGTAGAGAGCCCGGCCTGCGCAGAGCAGACCGGGGCGGTGTCCGCTGCAAGGCAGTGGCGGCCCGTGCATGAACGCGTCCATCAAGCCAGGGGTGGTACCCCGGGCCGGAGCGTTCAGGCTGACGAAAGCGGCGACGTGCTTTCCTGTGTGCGTTCGCCGGGGGCCAGCTCAACGGAGCGGTCCCGGCGGAATGCCAAGCGGTCGGCGAGCGTGCGGTGAGACCGGGGACGGTCCCGCCGCACGCTCTCGCCGGCCTGGTTTGTTTGAGGATGGCAGCCCCGAACTCCGCAGCACGGAGTCTCGGGTCTGCCGCAACGGCCATGGATTGGGCAACAGCAATCCTTGGAACCTGGATCGGGGACATACGCCACGGTCCAGCGTCAGCAGCACTGAAGCACAGCGAGTAGCCCGGTCGGTGCATGGGGTACGCGGCCGGGGGTTGAACAGGGTTGCAGAAGGTTTTGCAGGGGCTTTGGGTGTCGAGCCAGGTTTGGAAAGGACCGAATCGACACCCCACTACACAAGGAGGGAACCATGGTCTATCGCTACATCGCCACCAGCGTGGCGGGCTTCGTGCAACAGCTCGCCGTCGCGTACATCAATCACGGGTACGTCTTCTATGTCGCGGGGCACATCCCGCCCGGATCGGACGCCGAGGCCATCGACCGCAAGCTCATGACCAAGTACGGCGTGGCGATGTCTCGCTGGCAACGGGCCCGCCGCAAGCTGCTCGGCCAGGCCAATGTCCACTACCTGCGTTGCGGGTCGTTCTGGGTGCTGCTGGCCAACCACGGCGAGCACCCGATCTTCCAGGAAGAGAAGACCGTGCTCCGCGACGTCCGCCGCGAGCCGATCGCCTTCAGCGGCTACAGCATCAGCTATCGCCTCGGTACCGATGGCAAGTGGCATGTGTCCGTCCGCATCCATGCCAACGAGGAGCGATGGCTCAAGGTCTTCATGATCCAGTTCGGACGCTTGTCGACCGTCGAGGAAGTAGAACGAGAGTTCGCCCAGCTCCGCTTCGAGCCGTACGCACCGGTGGTGCGGCAGCTCTACGGAATTCTGCGGGCCACCAACAAGGCTCGGAAGGTCGCCGGGCTTCCTCCGGCTGACTGGAAGTGCATCCGCACGCGACGCCGGGTGGTGCGTCCGTTCGAGCCGGTGTCCTGGACATTGGCCGCATAGCTCACGACAGGCAAAAACACACAAGGGCGACCGAGTCGCCCTTGTGCATCCCCAGTTGGCGGAGGAGAGATGGCCCGGGGATTAAAGTGCTCGGCGGCGACGAGCCGCGACAAGGCCCGCGAGGCCCAGAACACCGGTGGAGCTCGGCGAAGGTACGAGATTCAGCGAGAAGGAATCGAGTCGAAAGTCATTGTCGGAGCCATTCGCTTCTGCTGCGATCGTGATTGTGACTGACGACGCGTCGGCCACGAATGTGGTCGTAAATGGCCTCCAGTCCCCCAATGGCGTTGGACCAGCCTCGAAGATAACGCCGCTATTCGCCGTGATCACCAGGCTATCGGTTGCATTTCCTGGACTGTTGTTGAGGATGTTGCTGGCGTAGAAGCCAGTAAGCTGATACAGGCATCCAATCATGAGACCATCAATGGTCTGAGAAAGCACGGGGTCGGGGGTGAAGTTACCACCAGCATTCAAAGCGTAAAACGCTCCTGGATTTCCACCGCTGGCAGACCAGCCACCCAAATTGTCGTTACCCGAGGCGTTCCAACCTCCCCCGGTTCCATTGAGAGGGACGAATGTGTCGAACCCACCGTTGACAATGAGGTTGGCGTGGGCGGTCGTGGACAAGGCTGTGATGGCAATGCAGTTCACAATACGCATTGATTCTCTCCTGATTTTGATGTGACCATGATGGCGAGGCGATCTGGTTGGCCTGGATGGTGCGGGCGAGCAGCTTTCGGATTCATCGCCTGCGACGGCCAGCCGAGCAGAGGCCCATGGCCACAAGCAGCGACACGGCGCCCGGCGAGGGAATCACGACGAAGCCGCCGCCGAACTCTATTGATGTCACGCCGTCGGTGAAGAGTGAGTTGAGCCAGAGGAACTCGCCATTGACGGCCGTGTACACATTGATGTTGTCGATGAACAGCGTTGAGCCGCTGTTGATGATCAGGCCGTCGGGGCCACCAAGGCCGTAGAGATAGAGGGCCTCGGAACCGGTGTCGCCGCCCATGCGGTTGCCATTGTCGAACAGGTCGACGAGCTGCACAACGGTGGACTGGGAGTCGGTGCCGATGATGAGCTGACCAAAGCCGAAGTTGCCGTTGTTGCCCGGGTCGATGTTGCCGACATCGAGCCCCGCGGCTTCAAGCCACTGCGGGTTGCCGAAGGTGCCGTCGCCGGTGAAGCGGATGATGGACGAGGAGGCGATGAGGTTGGCCTCGGTGGTGCCGGCGAGCAGCAGGTTGCCGCCGATGTCCACCGAGGAGCCCGCGGCCAGGTCGAGCACGCCATTGCCGGTGAGCAGGAGCTGCTCGGCGACGGAGATGCCGGCGGTGTTGTCGAAGGAGGTCAGGCGGGCGTTGTTGCCAATGGTGATGTCGGTGAAGTTCAGGGAACCGGAGGTGGCGGCTTCGAACCGCATCTGTCCGTTCCCGCTGGTGGTCTGTAGCGATGCGAGGTTGATGGTGCCCCCGGACTCGGCACGGATAAACACGC
>Ga0207881_1000353_pt1 | contig 21096 bp, 16 predicted proteins | sample MalvirmetagMSP97_FD_184227 | JGI IMG/M metagenome (GOLD analysis project Ga0207881, IMG submission 184227) | Marine viral communities from the Deep Pacific Ocean - MSP-97 (SPAdes) | ecosystem: Environmental > Aquatic > Marine > Oceanic | place: Pacific Ocean | collected 2011-05-03 | reverse complement strand
TGTGATCTACGAGCGGGAGAGCTTTCTTTTTCTGCTCCAGAACCATCTGATGCTGGTGGTGATTTCCGCCCTGGTTGGAACCGTCGCTGCGGTTGCCGGGGGAATCTTCGCCACGCGCCCGGCTGGGCGGGACTTTCTGCCGCTGGTTAGCCAGATTGCCTCTATCGGCCAGACCTTCCCGCCGGTGGCGGTTCTTGCCCTGGCGGTGCCGGTTCTCGGGTTTGGTGAGGCGCCGATTCTGGTGGCGCTGATTCTGTATGGCTTGCTGCCCATTCTGCGCAATACCCTGGCCGGCTTGGAGGGTGTCGATGCCACAGTGAGGCAGGCGGCGCTCGGTATGGGCATGTCGCCTTTTCAGGTGCTGTTGCAGGTGGAGTTGCCGCTGGCGGGCAGGGTGATCCTGGCCGGTATCCGGACCTCGGTAACCATCAACATTGCAACGGCCGCCATTGGCTCAACCATCGGTGCCAGAACCCTGGGGGATCCGGTGATCGCCGGTCTCGTCAATGGCAACACAGCCTACGTGTTGCAGGGCGCGATTCTGATTGGCATGCTCGCGCTGACGGTGGACAGCCTGTTCGAGGCCGCTGAGCCGGTCTGGGACCGCCGGTTTCTGCCCCAGACCGCAGGCTGATCGCTGGCGCAGGCCATCCGCTGCTTTAAAAATCCTGCTTTGATGTCTAGTCTGACGAAGATGGACAGCGCAAGGAGCACAGCGGAATGAAGTTTCCTTCGAGCACGTCATTTGCACTCCTCGGCGCAGCACTGATCGCGATCAGCTATGGTCTGGCGCGCTTTGCGTTCGGTCTGTTCGTCCCCCCGATCCGGGATGACCTGGGGCTGGCGCCGGATGTGATCGGTGTGATCGGTGCGCTGCCGCTGATCAGTTTCGTATTCGCTACCCTGGTGGCTCCGCTCTCGGCAAATCGTCTTGGTGCCCGCAATACCGCCATGGCATCCGGTATTTTTGGTGTTGTTGGCCTGGCGCTGATCAGCCAGGCCGTGGGGGCCGTCTCCCTCGGGGTGGGTGTTGTTCTCTGTGGTATCTGCACGGGCCTGATGATGCCGGCTCTCACAGCCGCCATGCAGGCGTTGGTGAGACGCTCGCTCCACGGCCGGGTAAGCTCGGTGATGAACGCGGGCACCAGTATCGGTGTCGTCGTTGCTGTGCCGACGATCCTGTTCCTCGCCGGGGCCTGGCGCTATGCCTACGCGTCCTTTGCCGTGCTGGCGGTAATTGGCGTGATTGCCACCTGGTTCTTCATTCCGTCTGTATCCCGTGTTGTGCCCGCCAACGCCGCGCCGGTGCAGCCGATCAGTGCGGATCAGTGGTGGCGGCTGCTCAGGCTCTCGCTGTTCGCGTTCATGATGGGCTTTGTGTCTGCCGCCTATTGGATTTTCGCACCCGATCTTGTGGTTAATCTCGGGTCCATGCCATCCGATGCCACGGCATGGCTGTGGCTGGGGGTCGGTATTGCTGGCCTTGGCGGCGCGGTGGTGGCCGATCTGGCTGACCGGAACAACCCACCGGTTACCCAGGCCCTGATGCTGATGACACTGGCCGCGAGCCTGGCGTTGTTGGCGGCCAGCCCCGACAACCTGATGATTTCGGCGTTTTCAGCACTGGTGTTTGGTCTGGCCTACATGAGTCTGACCGGGCTGTACCTGATGACCGGCATTCGCCTGCTGCCGGGGCGGCTGTCCATGGGCCCCGTACTGCCTTTCATGGCAGTATCACTGGGCCAGGCGGCTGGCTCGCCGATAGTCGGTATTCTTGTTGGCAAGGTGGGTTACGCCGATGCCTTTGCCATGTTCTGCGCCATCGGCATTATCGTGGCCATGTTGTCGCCGCTCTATCCAAGGCATCTGGAATACGAACCGGATGATGAGACCGAAGAGGATACCGGTCTGCAGGCCGCCTACGACTATCAGCTGCAGAACGAGGAGGGCGAGCCCCTGTCGCCGGTCACCGGTAAGACCGAGAGCTATTAGGGCGGATAGCCGAGAGTGTTATTCCTCGGATGTATCTCTCGGCGCCGCCCAGCTTGTGTAGCCCAGGTCCATAACCCGGGCGACTTCCTCATCGGGTATCGCCGATAGATCGCCCAGTTCCAGCGGGTCATAGTGGAAGGCGTACAGTCGAGACGTGAATTCGGCCACGGGCAGGGAAGCTTCACCGCGAAACTCGCCATTGCCGTGGGTTGAGCAGGTAATGCCCTGGCCCCAGTTCTGGCCGCTGTCGTTGTTGGGGTTAAAAAAGTACACCCGCATCTCGTTCTTCGGGCTCAGGGCAACCCGCAGGATATTGATGGCGTGCCGGCCAACAAAGCGGGCGGCGCTGTCTGTTACAGCAATCCCTGCCGGCTGGGCGTGAATGACCGGTATGTTGCCGTTGTAGAAGGGGTGATAGCTCGCGTAGAAATGCCGGATAAATCCCTCGTAGTCCTTTACCTCGCCGGTTTTTACGTCGGCGACCACGCGGAAGCCGTGGCTGACCCACCAGCCGTAGAATTCCGGGTTGATCCAGCGATGGGCGTCGTCGTCCCGGGTTTCACAGCGGCGCCACATCTCACCGTAGAGGCGATCGAGATGAGGGATGAGCACGAGCGATACCGGGTCCACATCCACTGGCGTTCCCTTAACCAGGCCCGGTTCCAGATCGCGGGAAGAAACCTCCTGGCCTTCAAAGCGGCTCAGCACTTCGTTGTCGCGTGCTGCCCAGGCCAGGACTTGCAACAGGTAATCCGCCTCGTTTGACGCCCACATGGAGAGGCCAATGGCAGACTGGCAGGTGGGGTTGTTGCCCTGACCAACGCCCAGCGGCTGGCCCAGCAGGTTGATAACCCCGGCCAGCAGGAATACCCGGGGTGGCCGGGCATCGCCGAACGCCTCTCTGAGAGCCTGATCGGTTTCCGCAGAGGGCTTCAGTTTGATTTGCCGCCACAGTGCCTGGGCCACAGAGGGTGTAAACAGCGATCCGCGCTCCAGCATCATGGTCAGGCCATAGACGGCCTGGCAGGTTTCCGGGTAGATGGCCTCGTCAATCAGGGCATGGACCAGATCGGTGTAACAGTAGAGATCGTCCAGCCCGGTCATGGTCAGCCCCAGTGTGTTGGGGATGAGATCGTCCTGGCCGCTGGCGCGCAGGAACCGGAGCATCACCGCGTGGTAGGGAGAGGCAAGGCCGGTGTCGAACATGCTGCGGGCAAAGTAGGTGGCCTCGGAGGAGAGCGCCACGTCGTCCATGTCTTTCAAACGCTGCTCGTAAACGGCAAGGCCGGGGTCCTCGGCGCTGGCAGGTGTGGGGGCAAAGAGGGCCTTCACCAGCCGCGTGGCATCGGCATTGCGTCCGGTTTTGATGTCGGGGTCGTAAAGGCATTTGGCGATCTGCCCGATCATTTCCCGAATACTGTCGACCTGCACCGGCCCCTGGTCCAGCAATCGCCAGACTTCCGCCACCAGGCTGTCCAATAGGCTTTCATAACCGAGGTGGGAGATCAGGTACCGATAGAGTTCCTGAACGATGGTGCCAAGTTGCTTGGGTCTTTCACGATCGGCTTCGGTGAGCTGGCCAGACAGCAGGTCCAGGTTTAATGCCATCACCTGGGTGAGAAAGTGGCGTGCCTGCTCAGCAGAAATTCCGGGATGGAAGTATTTGCCACGGGTGACGGCCAGCATGCGCAGTTCGCTGATCGCCTCGACAATGGTGGTAACTGCACCCGCCTCCCTCAGAGAGTGTTTGGCGAGCGCCGGTTGCAGCAGGGCTGGCCGGGCCCAGTCGCTGGTGCCGAAAATGCCAGCGGATTCGAGCGACCTTACGCGCCGGTAGATGGCGTCGAAGCCGCCTGGCAGCGTCATCAGCATCCGTGTGCGCTCCAAAAGACTGAGACTGGAGGCTTTGGGGTCCGATTTGCGGGCGCGGGCAAATTCTGCCAGTGCCATGTCGAATTGCATCAATGCCGGCTTGAGCGCAGGATCTGCGTCTTGGCGCTCCATAGCGTTGGCTCCCTTGAGGTATTACCCGCCCTGGCGAAAGCGTTGAATAAAGGCTTCAGACTCCGCGATTGACTGTTCCATATTGCGAATCAGGGAATCCACATCCTGACGGATGCTCACCAGTTCGTTTTCCAGCGAACCGATCGCCTGGGCATTCAGATTATGCTTAAGGTACAGCACCTGATCCTCAAATGCCTGCAGCACCGGTTCCATCCTGTCCTCGGCGTCGTGCATCCGGCTGATCAGCTGGCCGTACTGAACGCGGGTTTCTTTCAGTTGCTGTTCACTGCTGCGGCGCAGTGATGCGCTTTCGTACAGGCTGAGCTCGTCTTCCCACTCATCAAACAGGTCCTCGGCGACTTCTTCTACCTTGTCGATCCGGTCTCTAACCTCTTCGGCACTCGACAGGCTGTCTTCGTAGGCATCGCTGATTTCGGCATATTGTTCCTTTAGCTCGGTGTCAGGCGTGTCCACCACACTCTGGAAACGCTCAAGCGACGAACGGAAGGTTTCCTGGGCGTCGTTCTGGCTGTCCCGGGCATCTTCAACCCGATCCACCAGAATGTCCCGCTTTTCATACCCGAATTTTTCCATGGTTTTGTAGTACACCGTGGAGCACCCGCCAAGGAGCACCGCGCTGAGCAATAGCACCCAGACACGTTGAAGGCTGGTTTTTGTTTTCGAGTAGTCGGTTGCGGGGCTGGGCATAGGGGCGTCTCCGGTTGCATGCTAATCACAGGAGTGAAGCATGGCGGTGGAGCGCTGACAAGCACGGATTCGGCCTGGTTTTGCTCGAGCTCTAAACGACAAACCCCGGCAAAAGCCGGGATTTGTCGATTCAACCAAAGTCGGGACTGTGGCTATTTGTTCAGCCCCATCTCCTCGATCGAAATCTCCCGCATCTTGAACTTCTGGATCTTCCCGGTGACGGTCATCGGGAATTCGTCCACGAACTTATAGTTCTTCGGGATCTTGAAGTGGGCGATCTTGCCCTTGCAGAAGGCCTGCAGATCCTCAGCCGTTACCGGCGCCGCATCCGGAGCCAGCTTCACCCAGGCAATCAGCTCTTCGCCGTACTTGTCATCGGGAATGCCGGTTACCTGCACTTCTTCGATGGCTGGATGGGTGTAGAGGAACTCTTCGATTTCTTTCGGGTAGATGTTCTCACCACCGCGGATGACCATGTCCTTGATGCGGCCAACGATCTGGATGTAGCCCTCTTCGTCCATGGTGGCCAGATCGCCAGTGTGCATCCATCCGGCGCTGTCGATGGCTTCGCGGGTTTTCTCTTCGTTGTTCCAGTACTTCAGCATCACGCTGTAGCCACGGGTGCACAGCTCGCCGATCTCGCCACGCGGAACCACGTTGCCGGTGCCCGGATCAACGATCTTGGTTTCCAGGTGGGGCTGGGTGCGGCCCACGGTGGTGACCTGCTTCTCGAACGGATCAAGGGAGCTGGTCTGGGTGGAAACCGGGCTGGTTTCGGTCATTCCGTAGGCAATCTGAACCTCTTTCATGTTCATCTTGCCGTTGACCTTCTTCATGACCTCTGCCGGGCAGATGGACCCCGCCATGATGCCGGTGCGCAGGCTGGAAAGGTCATAGGTCTCGAATTCCGGCTCGGTCAGTTCGGCAATGAACATGGTGGGCACGCCGTACAGGGCGGTGGCCTTTTCCTGGTGCACGGCCTGCAGAACCGACTTGGGCTCGAAGCCTTCGCCGGGATAAATCATGGTAGAACCGTGGGTGATACAGCCCAGGTTGCCCATGACCATGCCGAAGCAGTGGTACAGGGGCACCGGGATCACCAGGCGGTCTTTCTCGGTCAGGATCTGGCTCTCGCCCACAAAGTACCCGTTGTTCAGGATGTTGTGGTGGGTGAGGGTAGCGCCTTTCGGGTTGCCGGTGGTGCCGGAGGTGAACTGGATGTTGATGGGGTCGTCAAACTGCAGTTCGCCCTGGCGTTTTACCAGATCGTCCTGGGACACGTCGCTTGAGAAGCCGAGGAATTCCTTCCAGGTCCACATGCCGTCGTGCTTGTCTTCGTGCACGTTGATCACGGCCCGCAATTCCGGAACGTGGTCGGCCTTGAGCTTGCCGGGGGAGCTTCGCTTCAGCTCCGGGGCCAGCTCGTAGATCATCTCGCGGTAATTGGAAGCTTTGAAGCTGTCAGCCGTCACCAGGGTGGTTATACCAGCCAGGTTGAGGGCGTATTGCAGTTCGTGGACACCGTAAGCCGGGTTGATGTTCACCAGGATGGCACCGACTTTGGCGGTGGCGAACTGGGTAACGGTCCACTCGTAGCGGTTGGGGGACCAGATGCCCACGCGGTCGCCGCGTTTGACGCCAATGGCCATGAAGGCGCGGGCGGCTTCGTCGACTTTTTCAACAAACTCTTTGTAGGTCCAGCGAATGTCCTGGTGCAGGCACACCAGGGCTTCGTTGTCCGGGTATTTCTCGGCGGTGCGGTCGAGCATTTCACCGATGGTCATGCCCAGCAGGGGCACTTCCGCGGTTCCGCTGGTATAACTTGGTAGAGTCTTGCTCATATCTCTGCCTCCATTGTTTTTGTATTCGAGGGCGAGCAGGGTGGTTTACCTGCTAGCGACTCTGACTGTGATATTCGGGGTTCGGTTGCATATCGCTGGCAATCGCCACCCGGTTGGACATGTTGTAAAAGCCGATCAGGTTACTGAGATCCCAGATGCCGCGGTCGCTCAGACCGGCATCCCGCAGGGCCTGGATGTCGTCTTCGGTGACGGTGGCCGGCGAGCGGGTAAGGTGGGATGCAAAATCCAGCATCGCCCGCTGGCGCTTGTCGAGTTTGGCGCTGCGGTAGTTCATCACCATGTGCTCACCCAACTGGGGATCGCCGCTCAGGACCCGCACGGCGGCGCCGTGAGCAACCAGGCAGTAGAAGCATTTGTTCTCGGAGGAAACCACCACGGCGACCATTTCCCGCTCCAGTTTGGAGAGTTCGCTCTCACCGAGCATAAGCTCGTTATACAGGCGGGTGAAACCGTCCAGCTGTTTGAGGTTCTGGCTGTAGGCGGTGAGTACGTTCGGAATCATGCCCAGCTTTTCCTGACAGATCTGGAAGTACTTCCGGGTGTCTTCCGGCATGTCGCTGATCTCCGGGATCGGGAGATCCAGGGCGACTACGTTTTTATTACTCATTCTTGCTGACTCCTAGCCTTCAGGATTTGGTGCAGTGGCGAGCGGGTACGACTTCCCGGGACACGCTGTGAATACATCCCTGTACGCTTGACTGCAGCATCCTTGCTGCAGACAGTCCCGGGAAGTCGTACCCGCTCACCACGTTAATCATTGGCAGTTACCGCCTAGCGCCTGTCCTACTTTGGAGCCATTTGCACGGTTCAGTTGGCCGCAGATCCAGTCGCCGGTTGCCACTAATTTTTCGAGATCAACACCTGTTTCTATACCCAGGCCGTTAAGCAGGTATAGCACGTCTTCGGTGGCGACGTTGCCAGAAGCGCCCTTGGCATAGGGGCAGCCGCCGAGGCCGGCGACGGAGGCGTCGATAACCGCAATGCCTTCTTCCAACACCGCGTACAGATTGGCCAGTGCCTGACCGTAGGTGTCGTGGAAGTGGGCGGCTAGCTTCTCAATCGGCACTTCGGCGGCAACGGCTTCGAGCATGCGTTTGGCTTTCAGTGGGGTGCCCACGCCGATGGTGTCGCCCAGGGAGATTTCGTGGCAGCCCATGTCGTACAGGGCTTTGGCTACATGAGCGACCTGTTCCGGGGCAATATCGCCTTCGTACGGGCAGCCCATGACGGTGGAGACGTAGCCGCGCACGGGGATGCCGTGTTTACGGGCTTCTTCCACCACCGGGGCGAAGCGCTCGAGGCTTTCGGCGATGGTGCAGTTGATGTTCTTTTTGGTGAAGGACTCGGACGCGGCGCCGAAGACGGCCACTTCGTCGGCCTTCGCTGCCAGTGCCCCTTCAAACCCTTTCAGGTTCGGGGTGAGGGCGGAGTAGCGAACGCCAGCCTTGCGGTTGATGCCGGCCATAACCTCGGCGGCATCGCCCATTTGTGGCACCCATTTCGGGGACACGAAGCTGGCGGCCTCGATGTGGCTCAGGCCGCTGTCGGCCAGGCGGTCGATCAGCCCGGTTTTGATGGCGGTGGCGATCACCGGGCCGGGCTCGTTCTGGAGTCCGTCCCGGGGGCTCATCTCAACCAGGCGGACCTGTTTGGGAAAGGCCATTAGCCTGCCTCCTCTTGTTTCGCTTCTGGGTCGTTCACCTCAATGGCAATCAGTTCGGCACCTTCGGAAACCTGGTCGCCTTCGGCGAAGAAGATCTCGGTGACCACGCCGTCGGCCGGGGCCTTGATGGCGTGCTCCATCTTCATGGCTTCCATGATCACCAGGCTCTGGCCGGCGGTGACCTTGTCGCCGACTTTGGCCTGCACGGCGACGATGGCACCGTTCATGGGCGCGGCCAGGCTGCCTTCGCCGGCCATTTCCTCGAAGCCGTAGCTTTCCTTGTACACGGTGCAGTTGAAGGTGTCGCCTTCGTAGAACAGCACCAGCTGGTCGTTGTGCAGGTTGCCGTGGATGCTGATGCGGTGGCCGTTGATGACCGCCTGCAGATAATCGTCGTCCAGGCGGGCGGTGAGGTTATAGACGCTGTCGCCCACATACACCTGATAACGGTCATCACGCTCCAGTACCTTCAGGTCGTGAATCTCGTCACCGACCTGCAGTTGCAGCGGCTGGGCGTATTCTGAGTTCATGCGCCAGCTGTTCTGGCGGCCGAACGGCGACCAGGGGTCGGTGCTGACCACTTCACGGGATTTGCGCTGTTCCAGAACAAAACCGGCGGCCAGTACCAGGGCTTTATGGGTATCCAGCTTGGATTTCGGGAACAGCAGTTCCCGGTGATCGTCGATAAAGCCGGTGGTCAGTTCCGCTTCCCGGAACGGTTGGGCGTCCGCCAGGGCGTGCAGGAACCGGATGTTGGTCTTCACGCCCGCGATGCGGTAGTGCTCCAGGGCCTGAACCATGCGGTTGATGGCCTGGTCGCGGGTTTCGTCCCACACGATCAGCTTGGCGATCATGGGGTCGTAGTGGATGCTGATGTCGTCGCCTTCGGTCACGCCGGTGTCGACGCGCACATGGGCGCTTTCATCCGGGGTGCTCAGGTAGCGCAGGTTACCGGTGGCCGGCAGGAAGTCCTGGTCCGGGTCTTCGGCGTAGATCCGCGCTTCCAGAGCGTGGCCCCGGGTTTTCACCTGGGACTGTTCCAGCGGCAGGGCATCACCCCAGGCCACTTTCAGCTGCCATTCCACCAGATCCTGGCCGGTGACCATTTCGGTAACCGGATGCTCGACCTGAAGGCGGGTGTTCATCTCCATGAAGAAGAAGGAGCCGTCGACGTCGTACAGGAATTCAACGGTGCCGGCACCCACGTAGTTAATGGCCTGGGCGGCGCGCACGGCCGCCTCACCCATGGCCTTGCGGGTTTCTTCGCTCAGGCCCGGGGCCGGGGCTTCTTCCAGGACTTTCTGATGGCGGCGCTGCACGGAGCAATCACGCTCGGCCAGGTACACGCCCTTGCCTTCCTGGTCGCAGAAGACCTGGATCTCCACGTGCCGGGGCTGGGTCAGGTAGCGTTCGATCAGCATGTCCGGGTTGCCGAACGCGTTCTGGGCTTCGCGCTTGGCGGCGGCCAGGGCGTCGTCAAACTCGCCCATGTTGTTCACGACGCGCATGCCTTTGCCACCGCCGCCGGCGACAGCTTTGAGCAGCAAGGGGAAGCCGCATTTCTCGGCTTCGGCCCGCAGGGTTTCAACCGACTGGTCGTCGCCGTGGTAACCGGGCACCAGGGGTACGCCGGCTTTTTCCATGATTGCCTTGGCCGCAGATTTGGAGCCCATGGCGGCAATAGCCGGGGAGGGCGGGCCAATGAAGACAATGTTGTTGGCTTCACAGGATTCGGCGAACCCGGTGTTTTCCGAGAGGAAACCGTAACCCGGGTGGATGGCCTGGGCACCGCTCTTTTTGGCAATCTCGATGATCTTTTCGGCCCGCAGGTAGCTCTCGGAGCTGGGTGCAGGGCCGATGTGGAAGGCTTCGTCGGCCATGGCCACGTGCCGTGCATTGGCGTCGGCCTCAGAATAGACGGCGACGACGCGAATGCCCATGCGGTGGGCGGTTTGTATGATCCGGCAGGCGATTTCGCCCCGGTTGGCGATCAGTATCTTGCTGAACATTGTTATTCTTCCTCCGGAACCCAGTTGGCCTTGCGCTTGTTCAGGAAGGCGCTGAGCCCTTCCTGCCCTTCTTCACCCACCCGGATATCCGCGATGCGGTGTGCCGTGTCGTCAATCACGTCGTCGTTGATGGGCTTGTGGCTGACGGCGAATACCAGGTCCTTGGCGGCTTTCATGGCCTCGGGCCCGTTCATGGCCAGTTGCTGGAGCATGTCGTTGCAGCGGGCTTCCATGGCGTCGACATCGTCACAGACGATGTGTACAAGGCCGTATTCCTGGGCCTGCTTTGCCGTGAACACTTCGGCGGAGATGAAATACCGCCGGGCCTGGCGCTCGCCGATGGCGCGCACCACGTAGGGGCTGATCACGGCCGGAATCAGGCCGAGCTTCACTTCGCTGAGGCAGAAGCTGGATTTCTCGGTGGCGATGACGATGTCGCAGCAGGCGGCAAGGCCTACCGCGCCGCCGAAAGCGGCGCCCTGTACCAGGCCGATCACGGGCTTGGACAGGTGGTTGAGTACGTTCATCAGCCGCGCCAGTTCCCGGGAATCATCCAGGTTTTCCTGGCGGCTGTTCTCGGCCATGCGGCGCATCCAGCCAAGGTCGGCCCCGGCGGAGAAGTGCTTGCCTTCGGAGCGCAGGATAACGATCTTCACGCTGTTGTCGGCATTCACCTCGGTGAGGGTGCTGATCAGCTGCTGGATGATCACGTCGTCAAAGGCGTTGCGTTTGTCAGGGCGGTTTAGAACCACCTCGGCAATGCCTTCGTCGCGACGTTTGAGCAGAACTGCGGATTCGTTGTCTGTCATGTCAGTCTCCCCGATTACATCCGGAACACGCCAAAGCGTGTCGGCTTGGCGGGTCGGTTAAGGGTGGCAGACAGGCTCAGGGCAACCACTTCCCGGGTCTGGGCCGGGTCGATAACGCCGTCGTCCCAGAGGCGGGCACTGGCGTAGTACGGGTGGCCCTGGTGTTCGTAAGTGTCGATGATCGGCTTCTTGAATTCCGCCTCTTCCTCGGCGCTCCATTCCTGGCCCTTGCGCTCCATGCCTTCACGGCGAACGGTGGCCATAACGCCGGCGGCCTGTTCGCCGCCCATCACCGAGATGCGGGCGTTCGGCCACATCCACAGGAAATCGGGGCTGTAGGCGCGGCCGCACATGCCGTAGTTACCCGCGCCAAAGGAGCCGCCGATCAGTACGGTGATCTTGGGTACGTTGGCACAGGCCACGGCCATAACCATCTTGGCGCCGTGCTTGGCGATACCTTCGGATTCGTATTTCTGGCCAACCATGAACCCGGTGATATTCTGCAGGAACAGCAACGGGATGTTGCGCTGGCAGCACAATTCAACGAAGTGGGCGCCTTTCTGGGCGGCTTCGCTGAACAGGATGCCGTTGTTGGCGATGATGCCCACCGGGTAGCCGTGGATATGGGCAAAGCCGGTGACCAGGGTCTGGCCGTAATAGCGTTTGAATTCGTCAAACTCGGAACCGTCGACGGTGCGGGCGATGACGTCACGCACGTCGAACTGCTTGCGCAGGTCGGTGCCAACGATGCCGTAGATCTCCTCGGCGTCGTACAGCGGTGCCTTGGGTTTGCGGATTTCCACATCCGTTGGCTTGCGACGGTTCAGGTTGGAGACGCTGCGCCGGGCGATTTCCAGGGCGTGTGCGTCGTTCTCGGCGTAGTGGTCGGCAACACCGGAGATTTTACAGTGCACGTCGGCGCCACCGAGGTCTTCGGCGGTCACTACTTCACCGGTGGCGGCTTTCACCAGCGGCGGGCCAGCCAGGAAGATGGTGCCCTGGTTACGGACGATGATGGATTCATCGGCCATGGCGGGCACGTAGGCGCCACCGGCGGTGCACAGGCCCATGACGACGGCGATCTGCGGGATGTCGTCGGCAGACATACGGGCCTGGTTGTAGAAGATGCGGCCGAAGTGGTCGCGATCCGGGAAGACTTCGTCCTGGCGGGGCAGGTTGGCGCCGCCGGAGTCGACCAGGTAGATGCACGGCAGGCGGTTCTGCAGGGCGATTTCCTGGGCGCGCAGGTGTTTTTTGACGGTCAGCGGGTAGTAGCTGCCGCCTTTTACGGTGGCGTCGTTGGCAATGATCATGCATTCGGTGCCGGAGACGCGGCCCACGCCGGCGATGACGCCTGCAGCGGGGATTTCTTCATCGTAAACGTTGTAGGCGGCGAACTGGCCGATTTCCAGGAACGGGGAGCCGTCGTCCAGGAGACGGTTGATGCGCTCTCTGGGGAGCAGCTTGCCACGGGCGATGTGGCGCTCCTGGTAGGAGGGGCCGCCGCCTTGCTGGATGGTGGAAACTTTGTCGCGCAGGTCGGCTACGGCCTGGGCCATAGATTCCTGGTTGGCCTGGAACTCTTCGGACCTGGGGTTAATCTTGCTTTGCAGTATTGTCATTTTTTCGGGCCTCGAGGTTCGGGGCGGCGGGACTGGCAGGGCATCTTTCCGGGAACCGCTACGAGCACATCCATGTGCGCTTGACGTCGGCCATCCATGGCCGCCGACATTCCCGGAAAGACACCCTGCCAGTCCCTCGTTGTACTTTGGGTGCAAGCCGTCCCCGGCTTTTCCGGCTACGGACGGCTTCTGGCTTCAAGCTGCGCTTTATTTGTTCAGGTACAGCTCACGACCGATCAGCATCCGACGGATCTCGGATGTTCCGGCACCGATCTCATACAGCTTGGCGTCCCGCAGCAGGCGGCCTGTCGGGTATTCGTTGATGTAACCGTTACCGCCGAGCAGCTGGATGGCGTCCAGGGCGATTTTTGTGGCCATTTCGGCGGAGTAGAGGATCGCGCCGGCGGCGTCTTTACGGGTGGTTTCCGCGCCGCGGTCGGCGGACATGGCAACCATGTAGACGTAGGACTTGGCGGTGTTCATCCAGGTGTACATGTCGGCGACTTTGCCCTGGACCAGTTCGAATTCACCGATGGCCTGGCCGAACTGCTTGCGCTCGCGGATGTAAGGTACGACCACGTCCATTGCGGCTTGCATGATGCCTAACGGGCCGCCGGAGAGAACCAGGCGCTCGTAGTCGAGGCCGCTCATGAGGACTTTGGCGCCGTTGCCAACACCGCCCAGGACGTTCTCCTTGGGTACTTTGCAGTCCTGGAAGACCAGTTCACAGGTGTTGGAGCCGCGCATGCCGAGCTTGTCGAGTTTCTGGTGACGGCTGAAGCCCGGGGCGTCGCGCTCTACGATGAAGGCGGTCACGCCCCTGGAGCCGGCGGAGGTGTCGGTCTTGGCGTAGATGACGTAGGTGTTCGCATCCGGGCCGTTGGTGATCCACATTTTGTTGCCGTTGAGGAGGTAGTGGTCACCTTCATCTTTGGCGGTCAGTTTCATGGAGATGACGTCGGAGCCGGCGTTGGGCTCGGACATGGCCAGGGCGCCAATGTGCTCGCCGCTGACGAGCTTCGGCAGGTATTTCTGTTTCTGTTCTTCGGTGCCGTTGCGGTGAATCTGGTTCACACACAGGTTGGAGTGGGCACCGTAGGAGAGGCCAACGGAGGCGGAAGCACGGCTGATTTCTTCCATGGCGATGACGTGCGCCAGGTAGCCCATGTCGGAGCCGCCGTATTCTTCGCTCACGGTGATACCCAGCAGGCCCATGTCGCCCATTTTCCGCCACAGGTCCATGGGGAACTCGTTGTTGCGGTCAATTTCCTCGGCGCGCGGTGCGATTTCGGAAGCAGCAAAGCCGTTGATCTGCTCGCGGAGCATATCGAGGGTTTCGCCGAGGCCGAAGTTGAGCTCTGAGTATTGTGATTTCATCGTTGGCTACCTTTGATTTCTGTCATTCATTAGTTTTCAGCGGTCTGCCTGGCTTCTTCTTTCGCCGGCGCCTGCTGTTTCTTTTTCTTCTGCAGCTCGGCCAGGGCTTCTCGGCACCGAGCTTCGGCTGTATCCATTTCCATTTCTGCCTGGGCAATGTCGTTTTTCTGCTGTTCCAGCTGAGCCCGTTTGTTTTCCAGGATGGTCAGCATCTTCAGCAGCTGTTTTTCATTGCCGCTGAGGGTTTCGTCCCACAGATCGAACAATTCTTTGGTTTCCGCGAGGGAAAATCCCATTCGCTTGCCGCGGAGAATAAGCTTCAGACGCACTCGATCCTTTGAACTGAAGATCCGTGTCTGCCCGCGCCGCGTGGGCCTGAGCAGCTCCTGATCCTCGTAGAAACGAATGCTCCGGGTTGTCACGTCGAACTCTTTGGCGAGCTCGCTGATGCTGTATGTCTGTTTAATGTCCATTGGGATTTCCTTTTTAGACTTAGGTTAGATAAAGTTTACGTAAACGTAAAGTAGTTTTAGGGTCCGATTTTTAACAAACAGAATCCTGAAAAGGGGAGTGAACGATGGAATTCAAAAATGTGGCAGCCATTGTAACAGGCGGTGCTTCCGGGCTGGGCGAGGGTGCGGCCCGTGCGCTGGCGGCATCCGGATGCAAGGTGGCGATCCTGGATCTTCAGAAAGAGCAGGGCCGCAAGGTGGCCGAGGACATTGGCGGGATTTTCCTTGAGTGCGATGTAAGCTCCCCCGACAGCGCCGAAGCCGCCATCAACGCCGCCCGCGAGGCCCATGGCCCCTGCGGTATTGCCGTGAACTGCGCCGGTATTGCCACGGCCTCGAAGATTCTGGGCCGTGAGGGTGTGATGCCGTTGGAGAACTTCAGCAAGGTTATTCAGGTCAACCTGATTGGTACCTTTAACATCCTGCGCCTGGCGGCAGCGGATATGGCGCGGCGCGAACCCAATGCCGATGGTGAACGCGGTGTGATCATCAATACAGCATCGGTGGCCGCCTATGAGGGCCAGATTGGCCAGGCGGCCTACAGTGCCTCCAAGGGCGGTGTGGTATCGCTAACCCTGCAGTCGGCCCGTGAGCTGGCTCGCGAGGGCATCCGTGTAAATACGATTGCACCGGGCCTGTTCATGACGCCCATGATGGCGGGTATGCCCGAGGAAGTTCAGGAAAGCCTGGCGGCCACGCTGCCGTTCCCGAAGCGCCTCGGCAAGCCGGAAGAGTTCGGCATGATGGTGGATCAGATGGTGCGTAACCCGATTCTCAATGGCGAAGTGATTCGTCTGGACTGCGCGCTCCGCATGGCGCCCAAGTGAAGCATTCAATTGCAGGAGACATACATGACCGTGTCTGTTGATAAAGAAGAACTGGGGATGTTCCGGGATTCCGTTATCAAGGTCCTGGAAAAAGAAGTGACGCCGCACTACGAAGCCTGGGAGAAGTCCGGGCTGGTGCCTCGCGAGCTCTGGAACACCCTGGGCAACGCCGGAATGCTGTGCGTGGATGTGCCTGAAGAGTGGGGCGGCATCGGTGCGCCTTTCCAGTTCTCCGTGGTGGTAGGTGAAGAGCTGGCCCGCATGGGATTCGGCGCGCTATCCACCAACGTGATGGTCCATTCGGACATTGTCGCTCCCTATCTGAGCCACATGGGCAATGAAGATCAGCGTCAGCAGTGGTTGCCCAAGCTGGTTTCCGGCGAAGCCGTTGGCGCCATCGCCATGACCGAGCCCGGTGCCGGCAGTGACCTGCAGGCGATCCGCACCAGTGCGGTGAAAGATGGCGATGACTACATCCTGAACGGCTCCAAGACCTTCATCACCAACGGTCAGCACGCTGATATGGTCATCGTTGCCGCGAAAACCGATCCGAAGGCCGGCGCCCGGGGCATCAGTCTGTTCCTGGTGGATACCTCACTGCCTGGCTTCAGCAAAGGCCGCAACCTGGACAAGATCGGCCAGCATTCCGGGGATACCTCCGAGCTGTTCTTCTCCGACATGCGCATCCCGGCTTCCGCGCGTCTTGGCGAAGAGGGGCAGGGGTTTGTGTACCTGATGAAGGAACTGCCCCGTGAACGTCTGGTGATTGGCGCCCTTGGCGTGGCTGCCGCCCGTGGCTCCCTGGATCTGACCATTGCCTACGCCCAGGAGCGGGAACTGTTCGGACAGAAACTGGCCCAACTGCAGAACACCCGCTTTGAAATCGCGCGCATGGAAACTGACTACCGGGTGAACAAGGCGTTCGTGGACCAGTGCATCGACCAGTACGACCTGGGCGAACTGGACGCGCCAACCGCCTCCATGGCCAAGTACAGCGCCACCGAAATGCAGTGCCGGGTGGCCGATGGCTGCCTGCAGCTGTTTGGCGGTTACGGTTACACCACCGAGTACCCGATTTCCCGGGCCTTCATCGACGCGCGGGTGCAGCGAATTTATGGCGGCACCTCGGAAGTCATGAAAGAAATCATTGCCCGCTCTGTGCTGGGCAAAGCCTGATAAAGTGAGGAAAACCATGAGCAACAACGACGTAGTGATTGCAGGATCAGCGCGCACCCCCATGGGCGGCATGATGGGCTCCCTCAGCTCCGTGCGCTCGCCGGATCTGGGCGCTATCTCCATCAAGACCGCCATTGAACGCTCCGGCCTCCAGCCGGCGGATGTCCAGGAAGTCATCATGGGCTGCGTGCTGCCCGCCGGCCTGGGCCAGGCCCCGGCGCGCCAGGCCTCACGCGCTTCCGGCATTCCCGACAGCTCCGGCTGCACCACCATCAACAAGATGTGCGGCTCCGGCATGCAGGCCGTGATCATGGCCCATGACCAGATCAAGGCCGGTACCAACAACATCATGATCGCCGGCGGCATGGAAAACATGAGCCAGGCGCCGTACCTGCTGCCCAAGGCCCGCGGAGGCATGCGCATGGGCCACGGCCAGGTGATGGACAGCATGTTCCTGGATGGTCTGGAAGACGCCTACGAAGGCGGCCTGATGGGTGTCTTCGCACAGCGCACCGCTGATAAATACGACATCAGCCGCCAGGCCATGGATGAATTTGCCATCGGCTCCCTGCAGAAATCCCTGGCGGCCATCGAAAACGGCTGGTTCCGTGACGAGATCGTTCCGGTCACCGTTTCTGGCCGTGGCGGCGACACCGAAGTTGACACCGACGAGCAGCCGGGCAACGCCAAACCGGAGAAAATCCCGCACCTGAAGCCGGCCTTCGCCAAAGACGGTTCCGTGACTGCGGCCAACTCCAGTTCCATCAGTGACGGCGCCTCCGCCCTTGTGCTGGCCTCCGCCGCCGAAGCCGACGCCCGTGGCCTGACGCCCCAGGCCCGCATCGTGGCCCACGCTACGCACGCCCGCCTGCCGGCCGAGTTCACCCTGGCGCCCATCGGTTCCATCGAGAAGGTGCTCAAGAAAGCCGGCTGGAGCGTGGACGACGTGGATCTCTTCGAGATCAACGAAGCTTTCGCCGTGGTGACCCTGGCAGCCATCAACGAGCTGAAGCTCCCCGCGGAAAAGGTCAACGTCCACGGTGGCGCCTGTGCCCTGGGGCATCCGATCGGTTCTTCCGGCTCCCGGATCATCGTTACCCTGATCAATGCCCTGAAGCAGCGTGGGCTGAAGCGCGGTGTGGCTTCGCTGTGTATTGGTGGTGGCGAGGGGACTGCCGTTGCTATCGAGCTGATCTGATTTGGTGGAATTGTCCTCGTTGTAGCCTGCCCATTTGAGGGCGGGCTTGCGGGGTGGCCGGTGGAGTTTTTCTTGGAAAAAGAACTCGCTTCGCTCAGACACCTTTTTCCGGCGAAAAATCCACCGGCCACCCCGCGCCGAGATACTCTCGAGATATCGCGATTTTCAGAATCTTGCTTTCTCTTTTTTGAAGAAGTGCATTCCTTAGTCCAAAGGACGGTGGTGGGGGTACCTTTTCTGGCGGGAAAAAATGTCTGAGCGAAGCGAGTTGTTTTTCCCAGAAGAAAAGGTACCCCCACTGCCGGCCATCCCCCAAGGCAGAAGTCTCACCATCCCAGAAAGCCTGACTTGATATCAGTCATGCGACCAACTCGATGATTTGCTAGCCTTCAATGCATTGAAATTCCCCGGTATTGGAGAAAGACCCCACGTGCGAAAGCGCCACGAGTTTATTGAGGAATCCCGCAAACAGTGGAGTTCCGAGCCTGCGTTTGTGGCTTCGATGGCCGCAGCGGCTGTGGGGCTCGGGAACCTGTGGCGGTTTCCGTACATGGTGGGGGAGAACGGTGGTGGCGCTTTTGTGGTGGCTTATCTGCTGGCGCTGATTGTGGTGGTTTTGCCCATCATGATTCTGGAAGTGTCGGCGGGGCGTCTTTCCAAGGGCAGTACGGTTCAGACCTACCGGCAGGTGAACCGCTTCGGGGTGGTGTACGGCTGGTTTGTGGTGCTGATCACCGTTGCCATCACCAGCTATTACCTCGTGATTACCGGCTGGACCCTCGGTTATGCAGTGGATGCCGCAACAGACAATCTCCGAGTGTTTGGTGACTTTACCGCCGGGTATAACTCGCTCTGGTATTTCTTCGCGGTGACCGTGCTGGGGGCAATCATCCTGGCCAAGGATGTGACGGCCATCGAGCTGTTGTCGAAGATCCTGATGCCGGTATTGATCGTTGTGATGATCGGGCTGGTGATTCTGGCCAGTCGCACATCCGGCTGGGAGCAGACCAAGGATTTCTTTTTTCAGGTGGACTGGAGTCGCCTCACGGACGGCAAGCTTTGGGCGTTTGCCTTCGGCCAGGCGTTCTATTCTCTGGCGATTGGCCAGGGTTACCTGGTGACCTATGGCAGCTTTATTCCCCGACAGACTCACGTGCCCCGAGCCTGTCTGATTGTTGCTGGCACGGAGACCAGTGTGGCGCTGCTGGCGGGCTGGATGATCTTTCCGTTTGTGTTCAGTCTTGGCATGGAGCCCGCGGAGGGCAGTCAACTGGCGTTTGTGACCATGCCCCGGGTGTTCGAGGACATGGTGGGCGGCTACTGGGTGGGTACCCTGTTTTTCAGCCTGTTCTTCATGGCCGCGTTCAGTTCCAGCCTGGCCGGTCTGAAGGTGATGATAGCGGCGGTAGCGGAGGAGTTCCGGCTGAGCAATGGCAAGGCCGTCAGTCTTGTTACCCTGGTGATGCTGGTGCTGGGCACGGCATCGGCACTGAGTTTCACCCCGCTGGAGTGGAACATTGCCGGGGAGCCGGTGCTGGATGTGATCGACCGGGTGGCCGGCGGTAATGTGATCATCTTCTCCGGGGTGTTGGGGGCCGCCATGTTCTGCTGGTTTATTCCGCCCGAGAAGATACGAACGGTGCTGGGCACCCAGAGCCGCTGGTGGGAGTGGCGTATGTACCTGGTTGGTCGCTACCTGCCGCTGGTGATGCTGATCTGGATTGTGGTGACCTATGCCCTGAACCAGGTGGGCATTACTCCGGCCTGACCTGGAACTCCCTGGCGTCGATCTTCAGCTTCTTCAGGCGCGAGGTCAGGGTGGTCGGTTTGATGCCCAGCATGGCCGCCGCGCCGTCATCGCCGAAGACCCGGCCACTGCTCATGGTGAGGGCCCGGGCCAAATTCTGTTTCTCCAGTTCCCGCAACTCCTGCTCCGTCATCAATTCGCCGCTGTAATGTCTCGCAGGCGGCGCTTCTGCCGTGTTGGACCGGGCTGCGGACTCCGGGCCTGGCAGGTCCAGATCCAGCCGGCCGTCGGCGGTGATTACCTGGCGCTCGATCACATTCTCCAACTCCCGCACATTGCCGGGCCAGTGGTAGGCTTTCAGGGTTTCAACGTCACGTTCTTTCAGGGCCAACAGAGGCCGGTTGAACTTCTGGCACGCGCGGTTCAGGAATTCCTGGGCGAGGATGGGGACGTCCTCCAGCCGCCGGCGCAAGGGTACGGATTCGATGGGGAAAACATTCAGGCGGAAGTAGAGGTCTTCCCGGAAGGTTTTTTCCTGAACTTCCGCCTTCAGGTCACGGTTGGTGGCCGCGATCACCCGCACATCCACAGCCCGGGTTCGGTTTTCGCCAACCCGCTCGAATTGCTGATCCTGCAGCACCCGGAGCAGTTTGCCCTGGAGTTCAAGGGGGATTTCGCCCACTTCGTCCAGGAACAGGGTGCCGCCGTCGGCCAGTTCGAACCGGCCCACGCGATCACTGACGGCGCCGGTGAAGGCACCCTTGATGTGGCCGAAGAACTCGCTCTCGAACAGATCCTTGGGAATGGCCGCACAGTTCACCCGAATCAGGGGCCGGTCCCGTCGGCTACTGGACTGGTGGATGGCACGGGCAATCAGCTCCTTGCCTGTGCCTGATTCGCCGGTGATCAGCACGTTGGCATCGGTGGGCGCCACCATACCGATCCGGCGCACGATGGCTTTGATGGCCTCGCTCTGGCCGAAGATTTCGTGGAAGTGGTACTCGGCGCTGAGTTCTTCCTGCAGATAGGCGTTCTCCATTTCCAGCCGGTGCTTGAGGGTTTCCACTTCCTCCAGCGCTTTCTGCAGTTCTTGCTGGGCTTCCTGACGCGCGGAGATATCCCGGAAAACCACCACTGCACCCACCGGATGCCCGTTGTCCAGGATCGGTGTGCTGGTGTATTCCACCGGGAAACCGCTGCCGTCCTTGCGCCAGAACCAGTCCTCGCCAACCCGCTTCACACTGGCATCGCGGAAGGCGGCGTATATCGGGCAGTCCTTGAGTGGGTACAGGCTGCCATCGGCATGGGAATGGTGCACCACGCGGTGCAGAACCCGACCCATGAGTTCGTCAATTCGCCACCCCAGCATGCGCTCGGCTGCGGGGTTTGCAAAAGTACCTCGGCCTTCGGCATCCACCCCGTAAATGCCTTCCCCGACGGCATGCAGGATCAGCTGGTTTTCGCGCTCCATGTCCTTGAACAGTTCTTCCACCCGACGCCATTCAAGCAGGCCGCCCCGGTGGTAGTGGTTGGCATCGTGGCGCTCCCGAAGGGTTCGCAGCTGGCGTCGGTCCCTCAACAACAGCAGCA
>Ga0207881_1000343_pt1 | contig 21326 bp, 18 predicted proteins | sample MalvirmetagMSP97_FD_184227 | JGI IMG/M metagenome (GOLD analysis project Ga0207881, IMG submission 184227) | Marine viral communities from the Deep Pacific Ocean - MSP-97 (SPAdes) | ecosystem: Environmental > Aquatic > Marine > Oceanic | place: Pacific Ocean | collected 2011-05-03 | reverse complement strand
CGATGGCGGACCTGGCCCGGTCGATGGGCTTGGAAGCGGTGGTGCTGCCCGCGCAGAACGCGCCCGAGGCGGCGGTGATGGACGGGGTGGCGGTCTACGGCGTGTCGAGCCTGGCCGAGGTGGTGGGCCTGCTCAGCGGCGCGATCGACGCCGAGCCCCACCCGCCGGCGGATGTGGCGGCCATGCTCGCCGGGGCCGAGCCGGACGTGGACTTTGCCGAGGTGAAGGGCCAGGAATCGGTCAAGCGGGCGATGGTGATCGCCGCGGCCGGGCGGCACAACCTGCTCAGGTTGTGTCCAAGTAACGGTCACGGTGAAGCAATAATGCCCAGCCTGGAGCAGCAACTTGTGGGCTTAAATCCACGCACCCTCGCGGCCTGCATCAGCGTTTGGGATTTCCGCCCCGTTTCAGATACACGCGAAAACTGGTGATCCACTTGGTTGCGGAACACGGGGAGACTGGCGAAGATACCCTATTGGTGGTGGGGGGTTGGCTAGTCGCAGGGAATCTGCGATCTTCGGCCACCAACGGCAAGGGTACGGCTACGGAGTACGTAGATGGCATCTCGCAAGCGGAACCCGGCCAGTGGTGAACGAAATGCTATTGCAGGATTTAGAGGCCAGTACAACGTTGCGGCCACTCTGATTCTGAGGGCGCTGTACGATGGCACTCTGGAGCGCATACGGGTCGCCGATCTAAACGCGGGGCGCGTCGATGACTTTCTGCTGCTTAGTCCTGGCCGGCTCGATGCCTACCAGGTCAAGTGGAGTAGGTATGCCGATCGTTTCAGGTTCAACGATCTCAGCAATCAGAGCGACGCAGGGGCCGGCCTGATACGCGACTTAGCTGAGGGTAGAAAACGGCTGAAGGCGCTCTACGGCGATCGAGACGTGCACGTGCACCTCGTCACGAATGACATTGTCGATTCATCAACTGAGACGTTCCTCCCTAGGCACGCAGAGCGTACGGAGAGTTCGCATTTTGCTGCGTTCCTAGAGGAGTCGTGGCCAACGGTGGGGCAGTCGATTAGGCATCCAGTTTTGGAGTATTGGGGCGATGCATGGAATCGATTGCGTGTCACATCAGGGCTCAACGAAGAAGAGTTTGAAGAGTTTTCTTCTCATTGTCACTTTGACTACAACTATGCCGATCGTGCGCCCGCGTTCATGCCGCTCGTCGAGCGTGCCAGGTTCGATGCTGACTGTGCGGCAATCGGAGAGCAGTTGCAAGCAGCGGTGGCCGACCCTGCAAACATCGTTGAACTGCAGAAATCCGATCTTCTTCGGCTACTCGGATGGGAGCATCGGACGAGCTTCTGGAATCTGCATGACTTCCCGATCGATCCGCGATACGAGCCTATTCAAGAGACGGTCCAAGGTCTTCGCGATCGACTGGCAGAGTTGACTGGCGGGTACGTGGCAGTAGTTGGATCACCCGGATCCGGGAAGTCATCGCTCCTGACGGAGACGCTGCGAGACATCGATGCTGATGTTATCTCATATTATGCCTTTGTTCCAGGAGCGATTGACCTTGGCCCCATTCGTGGAGAGGCCGAGTCGTTTCTGCATGATGTGTCTCTTGCTTGCAGTCGCATTGGGCTGAGTGGTGGCGGAATATCTGCTACGCCAGTAAGTACGCCAGAGCTCTCTCGGCGTCTTGCGCGGCAACTCGGCGATGCGCGAGACCGTTATGTGTCGACAGGGCGGAAGCTAATCATTCTCCTTGACGGCCTCGATCACATTGAACGTGAGCAGGCTCCAATGCACTCGCTCGTCGAGGTTCTACCAACGCCGTCGCAGGTACCGGCGGGAGTGTTCTTCGTTTTGGGAACTCAGCGTGTGGGGATGCTCTCCAGCGCAGTTCGCACATCGCTAGAAGCGCAGGGTCGGACACTCGAAATTGCGTCGCTGTCCCGAGATGCCGTCCGGGCTGCAATCGAGCGAGCATCGCTACCGGTAGAACTTGACGAGGCCCAGCATGAGCGGATAGTGAAACAAGCAAACGGCCATCCGTTGGCTCTCGTCTACCTGCTCAACAAGCTGTCTCGAGTTGCCGACGTAAGCCAAGTTGATAACACACTCGACGAAGAGCGGCGGTACGAGGGTGATATCGACGCCATGTACCGCCAGCATTGGGACGATGTGTGCGAGCAGGATTCGATTGTCCAGCTTCTTGGACGCTTGTCGCGCTGGCCAGGGCCGTTCAGCACTAAATGGTTCAGCAAGTGGTGCGGGCAGGCACCTATTGATGTCCTGCTCACGCGGTTTCGTCACTTTCTTAGGCGTGAAGACGTTGACACATGGACGTTCTTTCACAATAGTTTTCGACTGTTCCTGCAGGACTATTCCGCACGTGATGCCGTAGGAGAGCACGACTCGGATAGGGATCGAGGGTTTCACCGTGATCTGGCTAGTGCATGTACCTCAGCGACTGACTTAGAGATCCAGTCTTGTGCGCTCCGGCATTGGTACTGGGCGGACGAGCTTGTGCGTGTGATTGAGTTAGCCGACCAATCAGTATGGCGTAGGCAGTTCACCGAATGTCGCCCAGTGAAAGAGATTGGCGACGACATCCGAATTGCGCTGGACGCTGCGGCAAGAGAATCGGACTGTGCGGCGATGTCTCGGTGTATCTTTGCGGGATTCGAGCTGCACCAGCGTGAGAGTGTTGTTGAAGCGGTCGATCTTGCAGAATTGCTTCTGCACCTCGGCCAGGTCGCTGCGAGCGTGCGGCATGTGCGGGATGGCCGGAGCCTACTAGTAGGAGAGTCTGCGGGTTTGGATTGGGCGTCCGAGGCATTTCGGCGGGGCCATGTGGCGGAAGGGCGACGTGTGTTCGAACTATCTGAGCCACTGAAGCTCTTGCGAAGTCAAGCCCCAATCGAGAACACTGTGGGGGAAGTCGAGAGCAACACGCTGTGTTCATGGGCTGAGGCTGCAGTGTTCTACCGATCTGGGCGAGAGGTGCTGGATCAGATTCAGAGAGTGAAAATGTTGCCCAGGCGGTTTTTGGGGCGGGACGATACACAAGAAGCGGCAACATCAAGGCTCAAAGGGGCAATGCTCCTCCATGCAGGACGCGCCGCTGGCCAGTGCGACGACCTAGAGTTACTCAACCTGATTGACGATGCTTTCGACCAGGAAGACGGCTGGCAAGTCCGATCGCGTCTGCGCTTGCTGCTGGATTCTGCAGATCGGTATGCCTCTGATGGAGAGCTGGCGCGATCCATACTTGATGAGGCGATAGCTTACGCCAATAGGTGGTCATTGTCACTTTCGTTGCGACTAGACCTAGCTGAGGCGGTACACCGACACCTTCGCGACCAGGAGCTCATTGCCCACGTGCTACATGAGGTCGAGCGACCCACGATTGATCGAGCTGTTGATGAGGTACCTGTCGGAATCGACTCGCTACGCTTTCGTCTTGCTCGGCTGTTGTCATGCATCGAAGCTGACGGGTACGACGATGCCTGCTTGCCCAACTCGGTTCAGGAACGAGACTTGCCGTTGCTGGCGATTGCCCGCTATGAGTGGGAAGCTGGGATTATCTGGGGGCGAGCATGGCGCGGATCACCAATGCACTCCGCGGAGGTTGCGAATCGGTTGCGGCCCGCCCTCCTTGCATATCGGGATGCCAACTCGATTGGAAGCCATAAGCAGGGTTGGTACCGCGTCACGACTGGCGAGATACAATTCTATGAAATGCTGATTGGGGCGGCGGCCGCGCATGGAGTTGAAACGCTGGAAGAGCTAGTGGCGCTCATCGAGCAGCTTTGGGCGGACACGCGCACAGCGGGGCTTTGGAGTATAGCTTTACAGCGATCTGTGGCCTTGTCTCTGCTTGAAGTTGGATATCAGCGTGCGTGGGTGGTTGAGCAGCTGCTTGCGATCGAGAAAGGCAATCGATTCAGAGATACTGCCTACGAAAACCTTAGCGAAGGGATCTCGCAATCTAAAGCATGGTTACAAGTGGGGGAGCTAGATCGGTCCCGACAAGCGCTACGTGCAGCTCTTGGAAACTCGCTCCGGCCACACGACCGTAAGGACTACCAACTTACGAGTCTCATTGAGTGGATCGGCCTAACGAATGCAGAGGATTCAGATGGTGCGCTCGGCCGGCTCGAACTTGGGGCGAGAAGTTGCCCGCCAATGTGTTGGATAAATGCAGGGGCTGGCGCCAAGGCGGGGGCAGCTCTCCTAAAACAGGCGTGGCAGTGTTCCCCAGCAGCAGCATCACAACTGCGTCAATGGTTGACACAGCAGCGGGTGTTGAGATTTGATGATGCGGTGACAACGACTTGCCTGAGCGTCAATCAGGATGAGCCTGGCTCAAGTGATGAGTTGTTGTTGATGCTGGCAACGCTACTCGGCTGGGATGCGTCTGAGACGCCTGTGGAGGTGCTAGAAGCCTTAGTTCAAACGGTGGCCACTGAGCATCCATCCAAGCTTGCAGAGATTCTCGGAGTGCTCCACGGCGTTGTGTGCACGCAAGTAGCCTCGGGGTCAAGGAAGAACTGGCGGCTGGCTGTTGCGCGAGGGCTGTCGAAAGCGGGTGTTCCAGCAGGCATGATGTACCCGGCTGTTGAGGGAGTGGACGATGAAGGTCGTGAGAAGGAGAAGATAGTCCTCAATAGCGGCGCGACGCTCTCTGGTGAAGAGATGTCGGCGGCTTTGGCCTCGGTGGAGTCCATGCTTACGGTACTTGCTGACGCCAAATGGGGCTACTCTGCGACACAGCTAGATTTATCCCCGTGGCTTGGAGAGCTGTCGCCGAACGATCTCATGCGCCTCCATTCCATATTGCCAGAAAATGCGGCTGCCAGCAACAGACTGCGTATTGCTGAAATACTCGTGCAACTAGGTGCTGCTGGTGAGGCCATAACAATCGCGAAGGATCTGCTCAGTCGACTCGAAGCGGGTAGTTGGTTTACATCGTATGACAAAGGCCTAAAAATCGGTGCGATGCGGGTGTGGATGGCATGTGATCGTGAAGCAGCGCAAGAGTGGGGGCGTGAACGGTTTGCACGAGAGATTCCTGAGCGGATGTACTGGTACCAGTACGCGATTGCGAGTTGGAGTGAGCTGGCGGGGTTGTTCTTCGACGCCCCCTCTATGTTGGATGTCTGGCCGGCTGTAGAGAACTACATCCGTGCTCTCTTCCCCGAAGCCTACGAGTCTCCCGAACAGGTGATCACCTGGCCGCAGCTTCACAGCAGGCCGATCCTGTCTGCTGCGGCTCTGTTGCGTGACTGCTGTCGCAACCCGGCCCACGAGCTCTCGCGTGCCGCGTGTGCCTTTGTGTCGCGATCTCTACTACGGGATTGGCAGATCGCGAAGGCAGCAGTTGGTATGCTAATTGAAGGTAGTACTCACGAACAAGAAATGGCGATAGCCATCCTTACGTCAGTGGCCGGTCTAGAGCCCGCGCGCGTCGAAGATTGGCGAGCCAGTGTGGAGAGTTTGGGCAAAAGTCCGGAGATGTGCATAAGGGTTGGGGCAAAGGGCCTTTGTACGCTCTGCGGATGGACAATCACGGCCCAAAGCGCAGATCCCGCGTCCCTTCCAGCTGCTTACCTACTTGAAGTGAGACTTCGACCGTCATTGGTCGGCGCGGATTTGGACTTCATGGCTCCGCACGGGTCAGTCCTCGTAGACAGCAATGATCCACGAGTGATCTTCAAAACGGTCGCTGACGAGATTGAGTTTCTTTCACGTGAATCCGGAATAAGTAGCAGCACTTTGGTACATCGTGCCTACTTCCTTCTTAAGGAAGCTCACGCAGAGGAGGAGTGGGATTCACGAGCGGAAAGGGTCATAGTCGAGAAGAACAAGGCCGCCGGAATACCATTGACATATCGACGGCCGCGTCCGCAGTTTGCCTGGCATTCGCTGAACAGGGTCGCAGCTGAACTCGTCGATGGAGGAAAAATCGCCCCAGACGCCGAAGGTATCGAGGCGATCTTCAGCCGATTTGACGCAGAGGCTTACTTGCTCGAACCGACTGAACGCCCTCAAGTGGTGCGACACTTTGAGGTTGACCAGCATGGTTTTCTTCGCGAAGATGGCTGGGTTGATGACGTACTTGCGGCGGCTGCTGCTTCGTTTGACTTCGACTCAGATCTGCTCGTGATAGCTGAGTCGACGGAATTGCAGTGGCTGACACACGGTCATGTTCGCGAGATTCGGGAATCGGGCTGCTGGATTACCGGGACCGGACCAGAGCCAACCAAACATCGCTTCGCAGACAACTTCTGGGTCTCGATGGCGGATTATCGCCAAGGCAAGGTCCGTGGGGCACTGGGTTCTTTGGTCGTCAAATGTTGGGGGCACGAACCGTATGGAGGCGACGGGTGGTTGGCGATTGACCCAAGGTTCGCTGGGAAAATGGGGTGGTCGCTTGCCGATCATGGCTTATTCCGCTGGATCGACTCAGAAGGCGAGACAATGGTCCAATCGATCTATTGGCGTGATGGTGTAATGCAATTCAATAGGCCTGCTGGGCGAGAAGAGGTCGGCGAAGGTTGGCTAGTACTGGCCTCAAGACGCGCGGCGCGGTTGATTCAGGAGAGGTTCGGCAGCCTGCGCCGCCACGTACGAGTTGTTCGGATGGTACGAGGTGGTGGTCATGAAACCGCGGAGGCGGCGGCGGATGTGATTGAAGAGATCAATGTGTAGTTGTTGACATGAAGTCCCAGACAACGGTACCTATCGTGATCTCCGGGTGTTGAAACTCGCAAGCTATCTAGTAGGCGAAATGGTCAGTGGCCGTTGTGAGAAGCCCTCTAAATGAAAGCCCTGCACTCTTCATCGAGCGTGCTGAGTAAGCGTTTCGCGGGCCCAAGGTAGTACATCAGTGCGTGGACAACCAGCAGTTGGGGTATCCGCGCTTGATGCATGAGTCCGGCTATCTCTTTACAGTTCAGTTCTACGACGCATGCGGTAGCCGCAACGGTGACTACAGCGGGTATGGGTCTTACCCGTCTCCGTCTTAGTCCCCATCCGGGAGCGGTGCGGGGGCTCGGAGTAGGGTGGCGGGTCAAGCCGCAGCACAAAGCCATGCAAGCTGTCTGATCGACTGTGACATCAGCGCATACTCCGAAGTGCTGTATGCAAGTGAAGTGCGATCGCGTCTTCGAATTCGGCCATAGAGAGCCGGTCCCCGTTTGATGGTCGATCAAGTTTCGGGGCTTTCGGCGACAGATCAGCGAGATTGTCGCCAGACCGGATGGCCAGACTCCAAAGGGCTCTGGTGATCTCGGCTCCCTTCACAGTGGTGCCAAGGTAGGTCGAGAGTGTCCGTGTAAACCGCTCGATTTCTTCGGCACCTTTTCGGGAGAACCGAGCCTTCACCTGCACGGTCGCCCTCCCCTGCCCTATTTTCATGGGTGCTACATTCCGCTTGGAGGATGCTTCGGGCGTGGTCCGTTCACGTCTGTCAGCTGGTTGTACATCAGTTGGATCTGCCGGCTCCACTTCTACTGCAGCCACGATCGCGTTCACCCGGTCTTTCAGCAGCGGGTTGACCGCCGGTCTCTCACGCCGCTTCGCCATGCGATCCCTCCCCTGCCCCATCTTCGTCTGCAGCATGCTGCAGCCGGTCCATGACTTCCTTGGCCAACTGCCGGTACTCCTCGGCGACCTTGTGACCCGGCTCCGTCTGCAGGATGGTCTTACCAAGCTGCTGCGCCATCGGCACCTCCACCGTGCTGCTGATCCGGCTCTTGAAATCACCAAACTCTCCCGCGTCCCGGAACGTCTCTTCCACCCAGCCGATGATCTCGGTCGCGAGGCGCGTCCGCCGGTTCACGCATGACAGCACGACGCCCAGCAGGCGGAGGTTGGGGTTGTTGTACTGGCGGACCGTCTCGATGTCGCTCATCGCGTCGTTTAAACCCTCGATGGCCAAACGCTCCGGCGTTGCCGCGAGGATGAACCATTCCGCGACCCGGTACGCCGCCGCGGTGGGAGTGTTGATGTTCGGGGCCGTGTCCAGGAACACGAAGTTCCACCGGCCCGTGGCGACGACCTTCTCGATCGGGCGGCGGAGGCAGTCGCGGTAGTCGGTCAGCCGGTGCACCTTGATCAGCTCGGAGTCGACCCGCTCAAGATCCCGGTTGGCCGGGATGAGTGATACGCCATCCGGCAGCTCGATCCCCTCCTCCGGGTCGGTTTCGAGGGCCACGCTCACCGGGTCCTCGTCGCCGAGCATGACCTCGTAGCTGCCCTGGTAGCTGTCGGGAGGGACACGCAAGCAGCGCGTCGCGCCGCAGTTGGCGTCCAGGTCGATGATGAGCGATTTGTAGCCCATCGTGCCCAGGGCCGCGGCGAGATTGACGGTGGTGGTGGTCTTGCCCACCCCGCCCTTCTGATTGCCGACGGCGATCACGGAGGTGCGGTTGATGGTGCGTCTGTTGTTCGTCATGGCAGTTCTCCACAGGTTTGTGTTGCGGTCCCAGCTGCGCATTACTGACAGCGTCGGGGACCGCTCGCCCGGGACCTGTCGAATGGCCACTCTGGATGCGGACCGATCGGAACGGACCGTGCGGGCGGTCACTCTCGAAAGGTGCCACAGGTCCGAGCCCTGTGTCAACGGGCGTTGCGGACTTGTCCACAGGGCCGGGGCCGTGGGCTCGGTGCCGCTCGAAGGGGACCGGAAGCAATGCACCGAACGACCGGGACCTGTTGAGGGGTCCCGGGCGATCGGTCCCGGAGTGGTTCGCACACTGGCGTTGCTCCTCGGGCGGTTGACTTGACGGGCGTACGCGACTCGTCGCACGCTGGACCCGTCGATCCCGACACCCCGCGCATCCGTTTCGCTCCGAGACGGGGAGGGGCCCACACACAACCGAGGAGGCGTATGGCGTAGCTGTATCCCATCAATGAAAAACCGCCCCGGTCGGGGGCGGTTCTCTTGTCAGTCGATCCGGGCTCAACGCCGTGAGGGATCGGCGCTCGTCGGCTTCACATCTCGAACGTAGCCCATCTCCCTCGCCGTTGTCAATGCACCTTGGCGGGTCGGCGATGGTTTCGTGCGGCCGTACGCGGAAAGGAATCCGCGATGGCATCTTCATGCCCGGACGCAGTGACGCGTCCGCACTACACACCCAAGCCCCACCCCCGCACCACCACAGTGGGGGGGTCACGCGCCAAGATCAATCGCCGGCCCCGCCGTACCCAACTCGCCCCCATCGGCGAACGCACCGCCCGCATCGAGGGCAGCTTCCGCCGCATCTCGATCCACCAGCTCACCATGGCCTGGTGGTTGTACCATTCGGGTCATATGACCCGGAGGCAGTACCGGGTCTATTTCGCGGCTCACGAGCTCGATGAACGCCGCCGCTACACCAGCCCCGAGCACCGGGGAGCCAAGCCCAGCTACACGATGAACGAGATCGCCCGCCTGGTCGGCGGGGCAGGGGACGAGCGGGCCATCCGCGAGCTCAGGAGCGACCTCCGCGCCCTGCACCGGCTCGGACTGGTGACGGTGAGCAAGCACCGCATCACGTTCGCGATTTCGGCCGACCAGCTCCGCGTTGACGATCTCGCGGGCTTCTGGTCGATGTTCTCCGAGATGCCCAACCGCCGGCGCACGGTGCCCGTGCCCAGGCGATTGCTCCGCGCCCTCGCCGCCGGCTTCTCGAAGGGGGTCACGGCGACCATCACCGCCGTGCTGATCCGCGGCCTGTTCTGGCACAAGGAGACGGCCGACTACCGAACCGACGGCCGCTACAAGCTGTCATGGGTCGCCGAGCACTTCGGCATCAGCCGCAGGGCGGCGACCGAGGCCCGGGCCAAGCTGATCGAGCTCGGCTGGATCGAGCCGCTCGACGTCAGCCAATGGGAGATGAACCGGTGGGGGCTCCGCGACCGGATCGTGACCGACTGGTCTCAGGCCACCGAAACGACGGAAGCGGTGGGGGGGTCGGACCGTGCCGACGAATCTGCTACCCCTCACCCTGGTTTTGACGCTGAATCTGCTACCCCTTATCTAACAGATTCTCTCTCCCTTACGGGAGATACAAAAACCAGAAGGCTCCCCGAACGGGAACGATCTGGGGTCTCGCCTGGCTCGACTTTGGGCAGTAGGAAAAAGAACCGGCGGAGCGAACGATCGACTGCCCAAGCCCCGAACATCAGGGACATGAAAGCGGGTGACCTCGGCAGCGTGACCAGGCTCCTCGAACTCCATCGCCAGGCCAGCAGGCTCGGCCTGGCCTCCGCGAGCGAGGCGGGGCGTCTGGACTTCATCGCGTTGGCGCAGCGGGCCCGGAGCCGTGGGAAGCGGGCAGGTGCGTTGTTCTACTGGCTCCTGCGAGAACACAAGACCGGGTTTATCACCCACGCCGACGAAGAAGTAGCGGCCCGGATGCTGCGTGAGCACCTCAACGGGCCACGCGAGAAACCACAGATCTGTGGTGAAGGTCAGAGCGCCAAAGCGAAAGCGGTCTTCACCGAAGACGCCAAGCGTTACGCGGGGTGCATCGCGGCGGCTCGCCAGAAGAAGATCAGCGACCCGTACATCGTGGCGCAGCGGGTCTTCGACTGGGACCGGGAGCAGTGGGCGAGGGCACAGCTCGAGCACGAGCAAGCCAGGTCGGCTCAGTGGTTCGGCTCGATCGTCGCAGCAGAGTAGCCCCCCAAGATCCAGGTGCCGCTCGGGCGACGATTCCCCGTGGAGTATTCGGGATGGAATAGGAGGAAATTCGGAAACCACCGGAACACCGCATCTCGCTATCGGGTACAATCTGCCGACAATCATCGCGGAGGATCACGATATGCGCAGGACGTGTTCTTTGCTTCGAGCGGCCGGCGTCGCCGCCTCGATTGGGGTCGCGAGCTCGGCTCAATCACAGCCGGTAAGCCACGACTTCAACAACGACGGTACCAACGACTTTCCGGTGTCGATCACGGGGCACGACGACACAGACCCCGTGACCGGCGCCGCCAGGATCTGGTCGGGGGCATCGAAGACGGTTCTGCAGACGACCGTCTCGCCCGACACGAACACGCTGTTCGGATGGTCTTACGCCTCGGCCGGCGACATCAACGCCGACGGGCACGATGACCTGCTCGTTGGTGAGCCGCTCTGGAACCCGAGCGGTTCGTATGAGGGGCGGATCAAAGTGTTCAGTGGGGCGGACGGAACTCAGATCCTCGCCATTAATGGTCCCTATGTCGAATCTGCGATCGGCCGGTATGTCGCGGGCTTGGGGGACTGGAACGGGGACGGAACTCCGGACATCGCAGCTTCTGGGTGGGACATCGCCGACACAGACAGCGACGGCATTGGTGACGATGCCATCGGAATCGTCTATGTGTTCTCCGGGGCCGACGGTGCAGTTTTGGCCGAGATCACAGATCCTGGTGCCACAACACTCTTCGGCTACTGTGTGTTCGGGATCGGCGATATCACGGGCAACGGATACGCCGACATCGTAGTGACCGATCCCCATGCAACCTCGATGCCCGGATCCGGGATCGAGGGCGAGCTCTACATCTTCGAAGGCCGTGCTGCCGTTTCCTACCTAACTATCACGGATGCGCATCGGATACTGTCGAACACGAATGTGGATGTAAGAACGTACGCCGTCCAGGTAGACGTGATGCACCCTGACGTGTGGTTGACCGAGCCGACACTCCAAGTGATCTCACTCATTGGCGGCGGTGAGATGGGCGGTGTGAATGAGTCGAGCTCGCGTATCGACCTAATCGAAACGAGCGGTGTGAGCGTGGGAACGAAGGGGACGCGATCATCACTGGTACTAGCCGGTGATGTGAACCTAGACGGAAAGGTCGATGCCCAAGATCTTCAAGTCTCGATTGGGCAGCTAGGGACAAACCCGCAAGCACTCGGGGTCATGCCGATCGCCGATATGAACAACGATCAGGTGGTTGACTCTGCCGATGTTGCGCTGCTCCTTGGCGGATATGGCCAGACGACGGATATCTATGAAGGTCTCTGGGACGGTAGCCGGCTGCTCTCGGTCGTCGCAGGTAACTCTGGCTTCGGCAGTCTGAGCGGTGGGAACATTTCCGGCGGTGGCAGCTTAACTCATGGGCCACGACCAATTGGCACCGACTGTCTGAGAAGTATCGTTCCCCCAGATCTCGGTCCTACACTGGTGCGCCCATTGCTACGCGCTGATGCCCGTGAGGACTGCAATAGCTGCCCTGATTGCGAATCCCCTAGCGCGGCGGGCTGCTACGAGTGCGATCAAGAAGGGCAAGTCTCTGGAGGCGAAATTGACGTTTCTCCTTCGCAGCCAGAGCCTGGAGAAACAGTTATCTTCACAATCTCGCCCTGGGAGATCGACGATCGCAAGACCAAGTGCATCTCGAGATGCGGATCCGATGAGAAGCTGTGCTCAGTTGAGGTTAGTGATATACAGCCGTACTGGGTACTAGAGCGAAGAAATGCCAACGGGGATTGGATCAAGATCGGTGAAGGCAATGACCCGACGGTGACTCACACAGAAGGCTCATGTGCAGAAGTGCGACTTAGATTGCCTGAGCGTGTGTTGCTTGGTGCAGAGATTGGTTCTCAGTATGGGTGCGACGAACTTCTGTCTACGGAGGACGAAAAAGTAGTCCACTGGGCTGAATTCAAAATCAATGTCAAAGCCGCAGCAAGCTGGCCATCAAAGGACCGGTCAACATTTGGCCCGTTAGAAGTTGCTGAGTTGCATCTTGAACCAACGTCACTCGCGATCTCTTCTCTCGATTGGATACCAGACTTCGCGACAACCGGTGTCAGTCTGCTCGATGCCCCAGACCACGGATTCGCTGTGGGTCTCCCGGGCGAACCGGGAACGTATACCGTTACAGTGACCTCTAAGGCCAATCCGAACTGCAAGCGCGAGGTGAAGCTAAAGGTCATACCTCCAGCGACTCTGACCTACTCGCTTGACTTTGATTCAAACTTGGCATCGAGCCCGTGTGGTAATGCGGTCCAAGTGTTAAAGGTGAAGGTGGGTCCAGATTCAGTCAACTTTGATGGAATTAAAATCAGAGAGGGAACAAGTACGCCAGCGATTGCGACCGGTGCGTTCGATTTCCGAAATGGAGCTATTCATGCTCCTTCGTCAGATTGGTTGGAGATTGGTGCAACTGGTAACGAGGCCATCGGCCGAGATGGAAGTGGCAAGGTCGCACGCGGAGAGCCAGATGGCACATTCAGGGAAGGCAACTTCAGTTGGACCATCGATGTGCTTTGGGCTCCAACAGGACTCTCCGTGACCGGAGGGGTTCGCTTCACGACCAAGATCACCGAGGCGACGGTGGACACCGCAGGTCGGGTTTGTGTGACCAAAGGTGAAGTGGGACCCGCTTGCAAGAACCTAGGGCAAGGCGGGCCAGCTTTACCGCAGCTCCTGATCGACAGGATCAACCATCAGTGCACTGGGAACTGAAGGATAAAATGAGCATGAAACATTTCGCATTTACTACCTTGATCGTTATTTCTGTGCTTACGTCGTCGGTTGGTGCTAGCCAGCCATCACTGCATGACCGAGTGAACCATCAAAAAGAGTTGGAGAACAGATTTGTTTCCGAGAGCTTGCGTCACATCAGTACGAACGTTGAAGTTGATGACGATGAATACAAAAGAATAAGGCGAATACTGTGTTCTGGAGGGTTCCCAGATCAGATTCTGTCTGATCAAGTGATGAATGCGGCGCAACGCAGCACATCAGGAGAATCAGAAGTATCTGCGGCAATGTTGGCCATGCTTATCGATCTCGTGCGATTCGCCGAATCGAAGCTGCAAGGATTGAAGTCCGAAGACATCATTGTCGTTGGCGGAGAAAATGGCGGGGTTTCCATTCGAGGCAAATCGCACACGGAGAATGCTCAAGAGGCATATCAGGCAGCGGTCGCGGATATTGAGAGAAGCCATGTGTGGAAGCAAGTCCGAGCGACGGTCACTGCGGCAGTCGAACACTTTTCCACTTCATCCGAAGTTAGCATCAGCGATGCACTAAGGGAAAGGCTCACCGAAGAATGGCCGTAATGTGGAGCAGAAAATCTGACCCCATCATTCAGGCATGAAGATTTACTTGTGTCATATCCCGCCGATCGATTTCTGGACAGGCGGTACGACACGCTCGGAGCTTTGCACGCTTCTGGTCTCCGGTGTCAGGTATACGGACCAAGGTGACGATGAGCGCCAGAAATGGTCCGCACAAACCGGCTGGGACTCAATTGTCAATGAATGCTCGGGGATCCGTTAGCTGGTAGAGCAGGCCGAGGCCGTGTTCATCAAGATTCGGATGGGAAGGTGATTACACCGGCGACGCGTTCTACTTCTCATTTCCAGCGGAAACCACGATCGGAACCCGGTGCTGAAGGTTGAAATCCATTTTGTTGACGGCGGACTGATGAACACCACCGAGGGTGATGTATTCTGGCGCCGGCTCATCGAGCTCCAGGGGTATGGACTCGAAGGCAAAGCCCTGATCCACGACCTCATCACGGATGACTGGGGGCCGCCGCCGCGCTTCGTCCATGTCTCCGGCACGCTCGAAGACGGCACCAAAGTCGATCAGACCATCCCCTGCCGGTAATCACACCAACCTCTTTTCCTACTGCCTCGCGTTCAGTAGCTGACTTTGAAAGTGGGGGAGTCTTCAGGGCGCGAGCGCCGGCGGTCGTAGAGCCTGGTCGTCGCGATGCTGGAGTGGCCGAGCCACACCTGGACGTACGCGATGTCGGCCTGGTGCTCCAGAGCGTTCGTCGCGGCCGTGGCCCGGAGGGCGTGAAGACAGAGCCCGTCCATCGTGATCCCGGCCTTCGCGCCATAGCGCTTCAGGAGCTTGTAGATGCCGTCGCCCGTGAGGGCCTGGTCGAGCCGTCCGGTCCGGTTGTTCCGAACGGGCCGGAAGAGGGCGCCGGAGCGATCATCCGCGTGACCGGCGGCCGTCAGATATTCCTGGATTGCCGAGAGGGCGGCCGGATGGACCGGCACATACCGCGTCTTCGAGCCCTTGCCGAAGACGGTGAAGTGCATCACGCCGCGGCGTTCCCGGAGATCGAGCACCCGCAGATCAGCGACCTCGGACCGCCGCAGGGCGTGGAACAGGTATGTTGCCAGGATCGCCCGGTCCCTGGTCGCCTTGAGCGAGACACCCTCGGGGGCCTTGAGCAGCGAGCGCGCCTGCGCGTCGGACAGGGCCGGCGTCTTGCCCTCGTTCGCGCCCTCGGTCGGACGCTTTACTCCGGCGACGGGGTTGGTCTCGACGGCATTCGCGTTGCAGAGGTAGTCGTAGAGCGAGCTGACCGCCGAGAGCTTCCGGCGGATCGTCGCCGGGGCAAGCGGGGGCTGATCCGGGCCGGCGTTCTCCAGGGTGCTCCGCCAGGCGATGACGTGGGCCCGGGTGACATCCCTGAACTCCTCGGCCGACTCGATCCCGCAGAAGGCGACGAAGGCCTCGACATCGCCCCTGTAGGCCCGCCGGGTGTTCTCGTTGTCGATATTGGCGAGCCAGACCGCCGCGGCCGGCACATCGGCCAGGCGGTGGAACTGCTCGGCGGTGAGCGCCCGCGGCCCGGATGATGGCGCGAGCTCGCGCCGGTTGGTGGTGGTGAGTGCGTGGTCGTCCATGACCCCTCCTATCGGCCAGATTACTCTTGATAATGTATTTTATCAAGATAAAAAAGGGCGGCTTGTCGATCAAAAAACCCCTCCATCTACATGGAGGGGCCTTGTGTTTTCCGACTTCGGGAATCAAAGATCTATCGGCGGTCTTTGGTGATTCTGCCGCACCTCGTCCGAGCGTAGTCGATGTTGCCTTCCCGTACGACCGTGTGACCATGCGGATTACCGATCCGACCGTTCGCGTCAAGCGAGTCGCCGTAGACGACGGATCGCTCGCCCTGTGGGCGGATTCTGTCAGACACATAGCGAGGCGTGACGTTTCTTCCCATGTCGATGATGCCGTCCTTCATTCTGATGCTCCTTGTTGACTTGTTGACGCTGTCCTCGAACTGATTGGCGGTTAGCGGGAACGTACCGCCACGACCCCGTTCCCGGTGAAGGCGTCGAACAACGCATCCACGAGCTTGCGGCTGTCCACGAGCCGGGAGGGATCCTTCAGATTGTCCACACCACGTCCGACGAGGATGCATCCCGTCGTGTCCGCTTGGGTGTTGCCGACATGAATGAGAATGTTCGTGAAGCCAGGAACATTGAGCAGACGGATCGTCTTCTTCAGCCTCGGGGACACCCAACGCTTGGCCGGGAAGTTGCCGACCGGGATCGGGCCCTTGCCCGCAGATCCTCGCGGCTCCAGAGTGTACCCGACGTGCTTCCATCGCCCATTCTCGACGATCATCACATAGCCCCAGGTCCCATGGCGGTTCTCGCCCGCCCGGAGGACACCGATCGCCTGCGTCTTGAGCGTCTCGGGGCTGGCGAGCGACTCAAAGTCACTCTGCCACTCCTGGTCGGCCTCGAGCCCCTCAAACTGATAGGGGTTCTCGATCTCCAGCTCGTTCACGATTTCGTTCGCATTGGTCATCGCGAATTCCTTTTCACGTTGGCCCAGCCGAGAATCTCGGCGGGCGTGCCTTTGGATGAGAGGCACAGCCGGCGTTCGTGTTCTCATCCTGTTTTTGGCGAGCGGCGCCCGCCATCACAGGAGAGAGGCGCGAGACACGTCGAAACCGGTGTCATTCAACAAAATTTATGGGTCCGGACCATCGAGAACTCAAGTAGTTGCCGACCTCGGTCTTTGCGAGCTCGGAATGCGTTGCCGAGTGGACAAGTAGAATGGGCACATCGACGGATTCCAGAACGTACTCCAGAAGCTCCGTGTTGGTCATGTTGCTGAGGCTCGTGCCAAAAATCTTGCCGAACAAGCCTGTGAACTCTGAGATATCGCGGGGCTTCTCCCATGCGGCCTGGTCGCCATCGGAATCGAGAGCTCGGCCCATTGATGCGAAGATCCGGTGGCGGTCTGCCGTCGCCGCGATCACCCATCGGTCGAATAACGACACAAGGATGTCTTGGTGATTCGGCGTCAGGAGCACGAATGCCTGGTCGTCAATCGTTCTCTTTATCGTGTCTTGTGATCGAAACCACTCATCCAGCCGAACACGCTCTGCGGCGTCCAGGCTGCTCAGGCTGTTGTTTCCGGCTTCGCTTAGCACAAATGGAAACGCACTGATCTCAAGGACCAGAACACTGTTCGGGCCATGAAGATCGCTCATGCGGGGGAGAGCAATCTGTCGGGAGTCGCTTGTCGGATCCTCATTAATCGGAGCGAAGGTTAACGACTTCGATGAACCGCCGAAGGGAAAGTCGCTGATCTTAAGCAGCGGGACACTGTTCGGGCGGTGAGGATCGCTCGTGCGGGCGAGGGCAATCTTTCGAGAGTCGCTTGTCGGATCCTGATCAACCGGAGCGACGGTCAACAACTTCGATGAGCCTGCGAGCGACCTGGACCCCTGGTGGCTTTTGCCCGGTTGGTCCACAGGCGAGATTGTGCGACCAGTGTCTCGCGGAACTTGCAACACTATTGCAGCCACCCCGGATCCTATCACGAGTGCTAAGAGGGCGGCCAATAGGGCACCGCGTCGGGACATGATCGGGCTGCGGGGCGTCGGCGATGGCGTTGCGGGACCCCTGAACAACGCTTCTCCGAGGAGTGTTTGCTGCATGAGTAGCCGACACTTCGAGCATGCGACGAGATGGTCACGGACGGCTTCATCAACCTGTCCTTCGCGCGCGCGCAGGACATAGTCCGTGACCTGTTGGGCACTCAAGCAGTCCCGCACAGGGAACCTGTACGTCTCCTTCTCGTGATTGAAGCTGTGGCTGCTCAAGATGAGGACGAATCCCGGAGTCGGAATCTCCGAATGGCATCCAACTCATCTGCTTGGCGAAGTTTATCTACTTCCCACACCGCCAGAGCTTCCCGGACCGCCTCAGCACGGTCTGGGTCGGAGGCTTCGATCTTTTTGATCCGGTCTCGAATATGGTCGAGAGTCTCAACCTCATCCGCGGGCGAAGCCTGCGGAGCAGGTGAAAGCTGCTCGGCCCTGTCCTTCAACAGTTCCCTTCGATTGGCCTCTTTTCTGATGATGTGAATGATGGCGTGCCTTGTCGACTTCACGCTGTAACCGATCGCCGTCCGCACCAGGTGGCCTTCTCGGGCTTTGCTCAAGAGTCCCATGATGCCGCTCTGCGTCGCATCGTCCCGCTCGCAAGGCGAGCATGACACGTTGCCGGCGGCTCGGTAGTTGATGACCAACAGTTCGTTGGCTATCCGATCGTCCAACAGTTGGCAGAGTTCAGCCCCCTGAACAAGTAGGAACGTGATGAACAAGGAATGTTGTTTGCTGTCCTCTTGGAGCCGTTCAGCCAGGTTCTCGATCGCGGAGGCCTTGTCCCGGCGATTCCGGACGAAGCACTTCAGAAGCATCGCGTGGACATCAGGATCAAGTACCTGGCCAGCATGATCGAGTCGGTTGTGGACGAAGTCGCCAAGTGTGGCTGCAAGCTTCCGTCGGACGCCGTCGGGGAGCTTTACGCGTGAATGCAGAACGCGCTCGCCAAGATGCAGGATCGAGGCGACGCGATTCCGGTTTTCGGGTGCTTCGAGCTGGGTGCGAAGAATTTGAAACGCCTCGTCGGTTCCCTTTAGAGGGCCGAAGGCCGCCTTGTAGAGGGCGTCGCCGAGCGGGCCGGGTGCCTTCTGCACCTCGCGGAGCAGGTCCTTGTAGATGCGACGTTTTTGCCGCTCCTTTGTGATCCGTCCCATGGCTACCTCCGTGTGTCGAGGGCGGGTCGTTTCTCTACTAGAGAGGCGCGATTGGGTAGCTTATCCGGACGTTTGAGAAAATTCTTTTGGTAGGATATTCCTTCCACAGTACGATCAAAAACCTATCAATGAGATCCCGCGGCCCTTTAAGGACGTGTTGTTTCGTTGTGGTTTCTGACCCATGGGCTCCTTTGCGGGGCCGGGTTGAGCCCTCCAACGCCCAACCTGGCATCCGTCGCCCCGCCGTCAAGGGGCCGTGTTGTCGCTGCGCTCCTGCCCGCACCAACCCCTGGACAGCGGGGCGTTTCCGGCAGCTCGTTACCCCGAAACGAGAGATAGACGATTGCCTGACCGAAACAAGGGGGTGGATGAACCACGAGCCCTTTGAAGGGGTGGACATCGCGATCCACCGACTATAACCCGATCAAGAGCCCGGCTAAATTTCCTTGACACCCCCAAACCCGCATGACACACTGGATGTACAGAGTATTGTACACCAAACCGATGAGGAGCCAATGGTCCGCACCACCGACATCACCACCTTCACCGATCTGCGCAACAATCTGCGCGGCCAGCTCGATCGCCTTAGGGACACGGGGCGCCCGCTGTTCGTGACCAACAACGGTCACACCGAGGCGGTTGTGCTAAGCCCCAGCGCCTTTGATGAGATCCAGGACCTCCTGGAACTCCGGGATTCACTGGCCTCGATCGGGCGGAGCGAACAGCAGTTCGCCGACGGTCAGGGCGTGGAGGCTGGCGAAGCGCTTCGGGGCATCGCTGCCAAGCACGGACTGAACCTCGATCGATGACTTACCGGGTTGAGATTCCCCCCGAAGTGCATGCGCAGATCGATGCGCAAGTCGCGTATCTTCGCGACGAACACGTTGCCGAGTTTACCATGGCGGACTGGCTGCTCGGTGTGTACGACGGGATCACCGGCCTCCGTGAACACCCGGCCCGTTTCCCGATCGATGAGATCAGAACGCAGATCCGAGGCTACGAGATTCGCCGGCTGAATTACGGTGAGTTCGCGGTGTTCTACCGCATCGACGATGATCGCCGCGTGGTTCAGATCTTGACGATCCGGCACGGCAAACGCCAGCCTTGGCTCGAGGAAGAAAACATATGAAGAAGAACTTCCGGGAGTTGCGGGCCAAGATGGACCCTGAGCGGTTGTCTCTTTCGCAGGAGTGAGGGCGTCGCATGATCGCCGGGGTTGCACGCGCTGATCAAGCGTCACCGAACAGCCCAGGCTGCTCGGGCTCGCCCGGCACGAACAACGCTGGCGGCCCGGTGAGCACAAACCAGTCTGGCCGGAACCGCACCGCGATGCCGTGGTAGAACCCCTTCGGGTCCGCCCGGGCGGCTTCGCAGTCGCTGGCCCTGTCCTCGAACCCGGTCCGCTCTTCATGATCGTCGATCGGCATCAGGCGGTAGGCATTAACGTTCCCGCCGCCCTGCCCGACGTTGACCCAAAGATCGCCCCGGAAGGCGAACGGTCTCCGGATCACCCCGTGCATCCCGATGGTGTCGGCGCTGTAGGCGGCGGCGATGTCGCCCTCGCCCACGCGCTTGTTGAACTTGGCCGACCAGGTACCCCCGTCGAGCCTGCCGGGCGCTACCCGGTGTGTGGTCGGTTGGACAGTCATGGATCGACCGTGGGACCGTCTTCGGAGTCCCCCGGTCCGTTGCGGTACACCCCGAGGATCCAGTCCGCGGCTCGCTGTCCGGCCCCGGCCGCTTGCACCACGAGCTTCTTGTCGGCCTTGAGTTGATTGCGCCAGCTGTCGATGTACGCCGCGGATTGCTCGATGGTCGGCGGGCTGATACCCGCGGCCGCCGCCAGAAAGGCGGCGCCCGTCTCCGCGATGAGTTCCTCCTTCGAGTATTCGTACTTGGACGTTGAGGAAGTGGTGCCCAACCCGCGATCGAGCCTGGAAACATGTCCGGTCGAATGTGCCAGCTCATGGAAAATCGTTGTGTAAAACGATTCTGGGTCGACGAACCGGGCGGGTTCCGGGAGCCTCACTAAGTCCTCGGATGGCTTGTAGTACGCCCGGCCCCCGGCGTACTCGATGCGGGGACCATCCTCGTAGAGCTCGACGATCGCGTCCGCCGCCTTGATCGGCTCGAACACCCGGCCCGCCGGGGCTTCGTCGGCCTCCTCGGAAAGATGCAGCCCCTCGCACTGCGCCGCGTTGAAGACCTTGTAGTGCCGCAGCACCGGGATGACCACCGAGTCGCCGGTCTGCTTGTCCTGCGTGGCGTGCCGCTTCCAGAAGATCACGAGCGAGCCCTTCTCGCCCTTTCGGACGTGCCCGCCGCGTTCCCGGGCCTGCCGGAAAGTCAGCCAGCACGGGGATTCGTAGCCCTCCGTCCAGGCGGTGACCGCCAGGAGGAAAACGTTGATGCCCCGGTAGCGCTTGTCGCTGAGGAGGTTCCTGGTCCGCGCGTCGCCGCTGGCGTTGATAATCGGGTGCCGCCAGGGCACGGTGCCCCGGTCGAGCAGCTCGATGATGCGGTCCGTGACCGCCTGATAGATGTCCAATGCCACGACGCCCTACGCCGG
>Ga0207881_1000342_pt1 | contig 21350 bp, 22 predicted proteins | sample MalvirmetagMSP97_FD_184227 | JGI IMG/M metagenome (GOLD analysis project Ga0207881, IMG submission 184227) | Marine viral communities from the Deep Pacific Ocean - MSP-97 (SPAdes) | ecosystem: Environmental > Aquatic > Marine > Oceanic | place: Pacific Ocean | collected 2011-05-03 | reverse complement strand
GGTGCGGACCGATACACCACGGATGACTCCCCTGTTGCCGGCCGGATCGCACGCCAATATCCACCACAACCTCGTGCACGCCGTCCGCGGCAGCGACGTCGATCGGGTGGTCGTCGCCGGTCGCACGGTCGTCGCTGACGGCATCCTTGCCACTGCCGACCTCGGCGCCCTCATCGCGGAGGTCCGCGACCGCGTCCCCGCACTGTTCGAGCGTCGCGCGGCGTACCTTGCATCGGTCGGCGACCCAGCCGGACTGTTCTCGCAGCAGCACGCTCTGCCAGGATGGGAGCACGAGTATCGCGACCCGATCGGAGTGTCATGACCACGTTCGACCAGCTGCTGTCCGAGCAGATCGGCCACGAGTTCGCGGCCAGCCAGCAGTACATCGCCATCGCCGTTTGGTACGACGACCACGACCTGCCGCAGCTTGCGCGCCACTTCTACCGCCAGTCCGTCGAAGAGCGCAACCACGCGATGATGCTCATCCAGTACCGCCTCGACCGCGACATGGGAGTCACGATCCCCGGCGTCCCTGCAGTGAAGACAGACTTCACCGACCATGCCGAGCCGATCCGCCTGGCACTCGAGCAGGAGAAGCGCGTCTCCTCGCAGATCGAGGCGCTCTTCGCCGCCGCCCGCGCCGACAGCGACGGGCTGGGCGAGCAGGCGATGCTGTGGTTCCTGAAGGAGCAGGTCGAGGAGGTCGCGTCGATGACGACCCTCCTGAACATTGCCGAGCGCACGACGAACCTCTTCGACATCGAGAACTTCGTCGCCCGCGACATGCAGGGCGGCGACTCGACCGAAGCTGATGCTCCTCTGGCAGCGGGAGGCGCCCTCTGATCTAACGATCACACCGGCGAACGGGGCGCGTAGCGTGGCGGTGTGGCATCTCGCATGAGTCGGTCGCAGCGACTCATCCTCGCAATCGCGATCCTGGCGTCGTTCGTCACGTTCCTCGACGGAACGCTCATCAACGTCGCCCTTCCCGCGATCGAAAGCGACCTCGGCGGCGGCCTCACGACCCAGCAGTGGGTCGTGGATGCCTATCTGATCACCCTCGGATCGCTCATCCTGCTCGCCGGGTCGATCTCGGACGCCTTCGGTCGGCTGCTCGTGTTGCGCATCGGCCTCTACGGATTCGCCGTGGCATCCGTCGTGATCGCGATCGCACCGGACCCCGTCATCCTGATCATCTCCCGAGCAGTGCAGGGCGCAGCGGGCGCGTTCCTGGTGCCGGGCTCTCTCGCGCTCATCACGTCCCGCTTCGACGGCGCAATGCGGGGACGTGCCATCGGGATCTGGACCGCCATGACCACGGGCGCGATGATCGTCGGACCCCTCGTCGGTGGCGTCTTCGTCGACTACCTGTCGTGGCGGTTCGCGTTCGTCATCAACGTCGTGCCGATCGGCATCACGCTGTGGCTGCTCCACACCCTCGGCGAGCGCGATGAGCGTCGGCCCGATGCCCGCATCGACTGGATAGGCGCTGCCCTGTGCACCTTCGGGCTCGGCGGGGCGGTCTTCGCGCTGATCGAACAGCCGAACCTCGGATGGGGGTCGCCGGTCATCTGGGGGACGTTTGCCGGCGGCATCCTGCTATTCGCGCTGTTCCTGTGGCGCCAGCGGTCAACGGCGGCGCCGATATTGCCGCTTGACCTGTTTCGTATCCGCAACTTCTGGACCGGGAACATCGCGACCCTCTTCGTGTACGCGGCGCTCTCGCTCAACGGCTTCGTCGTGACCGTGTACCTGCAGCAGGAGGCTGGGTTCGCGGCGACCCTCGCGGGGCTCGCGAGCCTGCCGACCACCGTCATGATGGTGCTGCTGAGCGCGTTGATGGGCTCCCTGTCCGACAAGATCGGGCCCCGCGTCTTCATGACCGTCGGGCCGCTCGTGATGGCCGCGGGATCGTTGCTGCTCCTGACGGTCACCGACCCCGTCAACTACTGGCTCCAACTGCTGCCGGGGCTCATCCTGTTCGGCCTTGGGCTCGCCGTCACGGTCTCACCACTCACCGCAGCGATCCTGGGAGCTGTCGATCCGGCGCAATCGGGAATCGCGTCGGCCGTGAACAACGCCGTCGCACGCATCGCCGGACTTCTCATCATCGCTTCGCTCGCGACGATCGTCGCCGGGAGCCTCGATCTGGACGGATTCCACCGCGCGGCGATCGTCACGGCCGGACTCATGCTGGCGGGCGGGGTCGTGTCGTTCCTCGGCATCCGCAACTCCGGCGTCGCACCGACGCAGGAGGACCCGGCGCGCTACCGGGCGTAACGTCGACCTGCGAGACTGTCCCCGTGAGTGTGATCGAGAACTCCAAAGTCACCGTCGTCGGCGCTGGCAGCGTCGGCTCCAGCGTCGCTTATGCCGCGCTCATCCGAGGCTCCGCGCGCCACGTCGCCCTCTACGACATCAATACCGCGAAAGTGGATGCCGAGGTTCTCGATCTCGCCCACGGCACCCTGTTCACCGGGTCCAGTGACATCAGCGGTGGCAGCGACATCTCGGTGGCCGAAGGTTCCCACGTCGTCGTGATCACCGCCGGCGCGAAGCAGAACCCCGGGCAGAGCCGCATCGAACTGGCAGGGGTGAACGCGGGCATCCTGCGAAAGATGCTTCCCCAGCTTTTGGAGGTCGCACCCGACGCCGTCTACGTCATCGTCACCAACCCGTGCGATGTTCTCACCGTTCTCGCGCAGGAGGAGACCGGCCTTCCTCCGGAGCGACTGTTCGCGTCAGGAACCGTCCTCGATACGTCGCGCCTGCGGTGGAAACTCGCACAGCGGGCGGGCGTCGCCACCTCGAGCGTGCACGCCTACATCATCGGCGAGCACGGCGACACCGAGTTCGCGCTGTGGTCCCACGCGAGCATCGGCACCGTCCCTCTCCTGGAGTGGGAATCGGAGGGCCACCCCCGGATGACGGTTGATGAGCTCGATGCCATCACGGTGGACGTACGCGACTCCGCCTACAAGGTCATTCAAGGCAAGGGCGCGACCAACTATGCGATCGGCCTCTCGTCCGCGCGGATCATCGAGGCGATCCTGCGGGATGAGAATGCGGTCCTGCCCGTCAGTACCGTGTTGCGGGACTTCCACGGCATCGACGGCGTCGCCCTGTCCGTGCCCTCTGTCGTGAACTCTCGCGGTGCGTTCCCGATCCGCGAGACACCGTTCTCACCGAACGAACTCGCCCTGCTGCGACGCTCGGCCGACGCACTGCGCGAGGTGGCCGTGTCGCTGCGCTGACCGGTTCGTTCAGTCCGCGCCGACTGACCTCAGCATCCGTCGCTAACTCCTCACGATCGAAACGCCTTCGGCACCGGAACCGCCGCTCAGGCCCGCGCCTGCGCCGGATTTAAGGAGTTGGCCACAGGCCGGGGCGCGCCGGGCGGCGGTGTCGGATGCCGCGGCTAGCCTGATCGCATGACCAGACGTCCGACAACCGCCGCTCCCTACCGGTGCACCGAGTGCGGGTGGGCGACGGTCAAGTGGGTCGGCCGATGCGGCGAATGCCAGCAGTGGGGAACCGTCATCGAAGCCGCCGAGCAGACCGGGATCGTGCGGACGCTCGCCCCCGCGGTCCCCAGCGCCGATCGCGCAGCGCAGCCGATCACGCGGGTGTCGGCATCCGACGCCCCGCGCCGCACGGCGGGGATCGGCGAGTTCGACCGCGTCCTCGGCGGCGGCCTCGTCCCGGGAGCCGCGATCCTGCTCTCCGGAGAACCCGGCGTCGGCAAGTCGACACTGCTGCTGGATGTCGCGGCGCACTCCGCGGCATCCGGTCACCGCGTGCTCTATGCGAGCGCTGAGGAGTCTGTCGCGCAAGTCAGGTTGCGGGCATCGCGCACCGGAGCCCTGCACGATGAGCTGTACCTCGCGAGCGAGACCGACCTCGCGACGATTCTCGGCAACGTCGACGAAGTGCAGCCGAGCCTGCTGATCGTCGATTCGGTGCAGACTGTCTCGTCAGCGATGCACGAGGGCGCGGCTGGCCATCCGTCGCAGGTGCGCGAGGTGGCCTCGACCCTCATCCGCATCGCCAAGGAGCGAGGTCTGCCGGTCATCATCGTCGGGCACGTGACCAAGGACGGCTCGATCGCCGGCCCCCGCATCCTCGAGCACCTCGTCGATGTCGTCTGCCACTTCGAGGGCGATCGCCAAAGTTCGCTGCGGTTCGTCCGCGCCCTGAAGAACCGTTTCGGCCCGACTGACGAAGTCGGATGCTTCGACATGACCGGTGACGGCATCCAGGAAGTCGCCGACCCGAGCGCGCTGTTCCTCGGGCATGGCGAGCCGGTAGCGGGAACCTGCGTCACGATCGCAATGGAAGGGCGCCGTGCCCTTCCCGTAGAAGTGCAGGCGCTCACGATCAAGACTTCAGCACCGAACCCGCGGCGCATCGTCAACGGCGTCGAAGCTTCACGAGTTGCCATGGTGCTCGCCGTGCTCGAACGGCGGGCTGGCGTCATCGTGAGCGACCACGACGTCTACGTCTCCACCGTCGGTGGAGTGCGCCTGGCAGAACCCGCTGCGGATCTCGCCATCGCCGTTGCCGTTGCCAATGCCGTGAGCGAAACGGCCCTCGCCAAGGGAACTGCAGCGATCGGCGAGCTGAGCCTCGCCGGCGAGATCAGACCCGTGATGCAGGCAGCCCAGCGGCGAGCCGAGGCGGAGCGTCTCGGCTACCGCACGGTGGTTGATGCGGGGTCCAAGAACCTGCGCGGCGCCCTCGGCGACCTGAGCCTGCACACCGTGCGGCCGGGGCGTCGCGCTTCACCGGAGAACCACAGCGACGAATCGGGCTTCTAGACCACTGTGTCAGTCGCCGGCACGAACCTCGAGAGCGGCAAGAACGTCGGCGGGGCTCGCCTGCATCGGATGGGGGCCCGCAAGATCAAAGAAGACGGTCGTGATCTCATCCTGGTGTGCACCGAGAAATGTCTTGAGACTTGCCGGCGGCATCAGCGCGACAGCCGGTGGAAGGGTAGCCGGCTTGTTTGCCGCGTCGCTGAAGAGAAGGAGAGCGATCTGGCCGGTGGTCGGGTCGCGAAAGGTCCACACGTCGCCGACATCGAGCGGATTGTCGCGCTGGCCCGGCTTCATGAGCGGCACCACTGTCGGGCCGTGCCGCAGGGCAAAGGCGACAGCTGCCATGTCCTGCGTCTGGAGCGCATCGGCCAATGAAGTGTTGCGAAAATCCAGCGCCGCCTTGCCGCGCTTGCTCCCCGCCATCCCCCCAGCCTAGTTCGCGAAGGCCTCACTCCTTCGGACGCGGCCGGGACGGCGGACGCTGTGCGCGAACGATCGACGGCACCAGTGCGCGAATCGACCGACCTCGCAGCGAAGACCACCACACTCCCGCACCGTAGGCGAGATCATCGAGACGGCGCGCGACCGCGAACCTCGCCGGGTCCAGTCGGGGTCTCAGCCTCGCGTACTCCCAGACCGTGTCCGCGACGGCTGCAACGACGGTCGCGCGTCGAACACGTCGCGACACCACCGATCCAGCCAGAGCGAGGGGCCACCAGTGCCGGACGAACAGCGCGATTCCCTGGGCGAGCGCGGAGAGCAGACCGTTACCGGTCAGGCGCGCGGATTCCCGCCATGGACACCGCAGGTGGCCGATGCGCCGGGAGATCCTCACGATCACGACACCGAGGGTCACGGCGATCACGGGCAGCGACCAGCGCCGCTGAGCCACAGCTGCCACGAAGACCAGCAGGCTCCAGGGTGCGAAGATCACCGGCGCTATGTGCTCCGGATGCCGCGCGGCGAGCGGCATCGCACCGGTGCCGTAGAAGAACTTTCGAGCGAGCCACTGTCTCGCGTGTGCGCGATGCTCGTGCTGCGCCACCGCCGCCGGCTCGAACCGCACCCGATGACCGGCCTCCGTGAGTCGCCAGACGAGGTCCACATCCTCCCCGGCGCGCAGAAGCGGGTCGAATCCATCTCCCAACATCGATTGCCGCACGACGACGCAGGTCGTGGGAACCCACGCGACCCGGGTCTGCGGCTTGACCGGTGCAGGCTCGGCGCCGAGATCGAGCGACGAGCGCGCGTCCTCATACCGAGTGATCCACGTCGGCGTCGAAGAGGCGACCCCGACGATGCGGGGAGCCGCAAGCGCCAGCCGCGGATCGGCGAAGTGTCGGAGCAGGAGGGGAAGGCACTGCGGATCGAGCACGACATCGGTGTCGACGAACGCGACGTACTCCGTCGACACTCCCGCGGCGCCGGTGTTCCGCGCCGCCGCGGGACCGAGGTTCGTCTCGTGCACGAGGAGTCGCGCTCCTGCCGCCGCGACGACCTCCGCAACGGCGGACGGATCCTCGGACCCGTCGTCGACGACGATCACCTCGGCAAGCCCCTCCGGCAGGCTCGGCAGAAGCCGAGCGAGAAGGCCAGGCCGGTCCATTGCAGGGATCACGACGGAAAGCTGAGACAGATCGGCGGGAGGAAGACGTTCCACGATAGGATCGGCCAGGCCGTTCTCAAGCAGGTAGTCGGCAAGCGCAGCGGAGGCCATGTCAGTCACGATGACCTCGCGATCCGCGACACGCTGCCGCGCCGCGGCGGTGAGTCGAGCGACTCGGGCCGGCGCCCCGCCGATCAAGACCGCACCGCCGTCGACGACGCGGGTGTGGCGCCCGATCCGCACCGCGAACCCCTCGGGAAGCGTCACGACTCGTCCCGTTCCGCACGCCGCCACGCCCGATCACACATCTCTCTCAGGAGCGCCGCGCCTTCGTCCGCACTAGCCCCCGTCGGATCGCCGAGCACCCCGTTGGGCGACACCCCGGCGACCCCCGCGCGACGAAGCTCCGGGAGGATCGTCGCGAGGGGGTGAGTGTCGCCCGCTTCCGCCCGATCGAGCCGCACGGCACCGGGATCCAGATGCAGCATGATCGAGGTCTCCGTGCGCCCGGCGTGAGAATCGGCATCCGCAGCCTCGCACCGCACCCACCGGGCATCCCGACCCTCGTCGACCAGAAGCCGCACCGCGCTGCTGACGGCATCCACGTTCCCGCCGTGGCCGTTGACAAAGACGATGCGATCAGCCCAGTCGCTCACCGAGCGACCGATCTCGACGATCACCGTCCGCAGGGCATCCGTCCCGATCGAGACCGTTCCGGCGAACCCGGCGTGCTCGCCGGACGCACCAAACGAGACGACCGGTGCCGCGCTCGCATCTCGACCGGCGGCGCCCCACCGTCGCACGAGCTCGTCGGCCACGGCCGCGGCGATCCGCGCGTCCACGTCGAGCGGGAGGTGCGGGCCGTGCTGCTCCGTCGAGCCGAGCGGAACGACCAGGATGCCGCCGGCTTCCTGCCACGTGCGCTCCGTCAGATGGGGCGAGCCGGCCGCGACATGATCCGGCCCGCCGCGACGGGAAAAAGTCATGCTGCCATCATGCCGTGGCAGCTGCTGCCTCCCCCGTGCCGGATGCCGCGGGACGCCGGCGCGGGCGCGGGGGCGTCCTGGGCGCGTCCGGCACGCCAAGCGTGCGGGAGAAGTCCGGTGGGATCCACAGGTCGGCCGGCGAGAGCTCTGCGATGGAAGAGTGCCCCAGTCCGAGGACAGCGGAATCGAGCCCCATCCGCATCAGATCCAGGACGTTCTCGACGCCGGTCTGGCCGTTGGCCGCGAGCCCCCAGAGGTACGCCCGACCGATCATCACGGCGCGGGCTCCGAGTGCGAGCGCCTTCGCGACATCGCCACCGCGCCGGATGCCGCCATCGAGCAGGACCTCCAGCTCCGAGCCGACGGCGTTCGCGATCGGCTCGAGGCATCGGATCGTCGCGGGAGTCGTGTCAAGGTTGTTCCCGCCGTGGTTCGAGACCGAGATCGCGTGTGCCCCGATGTCGACGGCGCGCTTGGCGTCGTCGACGCGGGTGATGCCCTTGAGCAGGAACGGGCCGCCCCACTCCTTGCGCAGCCACTCGACGTCCTGCCACGAGGGCGGCTCGGTCTGCATCCACTCGTGGTAGGCGCCGAAGAAGGTGGGCGCGGCGCCGTTCGGGGGTTGCAGGTTCGGGGCCGTCAGGTCCGGCAGTCTGGTGCGCAGGAAGTCGAGGGTCCACCCCGGTCGACGAATGGCCTCGGGGGCGAAGGTGATCATCGACTTCAGATCGAGCTTCTCCGGAATCGACGGGCTTCCCCAATCCCTTCCGACCGAGAACGACCAGTCGAGGGTGGCGATGAGCGCCTTCGCGCCGGCGGCACGTGCCCGGTCCATGCGCTGGATCATCTGCTCTTTCGAGCCGGTCCAGTACAGCTGATAGAAGGTGTTGGGGTTGGCGTCGACGACCTGTTCCACTGGCTTGCTCGCGAACGAACTGAGCCCCATGATCGTGCCGCGAGAGGCGGCGGCACGGGCCACCGCCACCTCGCCCTCGGGATCAACCGCCTGCACCCCGGTCGGCGAGATCAGCACCGGGAGCGAGATCGGGATGCCGAGCACTGTCGTTGACAGGTCGCGCTCGGATTGATGGCCCGCCACGTGCGGGGCGAACTCCAGCTCCGCGAACGCATCCGTGTTATCCCTCGGCGTCGTGCCGCGCTCGGATCCGGCGACCAGCGCCGCGTACACTGACGGCGGGAGCCGCTTCTTGGCGCGACGCTGGGCTTCCAGCACCGTCTCGAACCATGGGTTCTGTCGCCATGGCCACCAGTTCATCTGTCCTCCTCTTTCCCTCGCGAACTCAACGGCCCGCGAAGATCTCGCTCACGGCCGGCGAAACATCCCGGTATCCGTGAATCACGCGGCACAGGCCCCGAGCTCTCGCCGCGACTTCGCGGCCCAGTTCGACGTCCTTCTCGCCGGTCGCCTCCAGCAGAATGTCCAGCCGCGACAGGCGCGCTGCGAGCGACCTCGCGTCGGGACCGGCGTTCCAACACTCCGTCGTCGATGGCCTTCTTGAAGCCGTCGCGGTCCCAAACGTCTGTCATCGCGGCGACGATGCGACGGTCGAGAGCCCCGACCTCACGGCCAGCGCAATATCCGCGTTGGGGATAGTGCAAGTTCGGCACGGGGCCGCAGAGATCAACCGTGATGATATCGGCACCCTCCTCCGCGAGTCGCAGCGCGTGGCTCCGACCCTGCCCCCACGCTGCTCCGGTTATGAGGGCGACCCTGCCCGTCAAGGGTGAGACGCAGCTGTGCCCCGTACCGGTCGGCGATGGGCGTGAACTCATCGAGCTGGGCGATGTTCGTCCGCGTGCACACAACCGAGAGCTTGAATCCACGCATCCCGGCATCCGCGAGATTCTGCATCGCACGCATCGCGGTCTCGTAGGAACGAGGACCGCGGATTGCGTCATTGACCTCGGCCGTCGCGCCGTCGAGCGAGATCTGCACGTCAACATAGTCGTTTGCTGCCAGACGCGTCGCGATCGCGGGCGTGATCTTGATGCCGTTCGTCGAGAACTTCACGCCGACATGGTGTGCTGTCGCATAGTCCACCAGGTCCCAGAAGTCGCTTCGCACTGTCGGCTCTCCTCCGCCGATGTTGACATAGACGACCTGCATCCTCTCGAGCTCGTCGATGACGGCGCGGCACTCGTCGGTCGTGAACTCACGCGGGTCACGGCGTCCCGAACTCGAGAGGCAATGCACGCACGAAAGGTTGCACGCGTATGTGAGTTCCCATGTCAAGCAGATGGGCGCATCAAGTCCGCGCTCGAAGTGATCGACCAGTCGAAGCGGGCGAGCAGGCGGGGCGACGTCGACGAGGGTCATGTCGTTCTCTGTTCGATCATCGCCGAGCCGGCGAGAGTTTCGAGCGCACCGAAGTACGGCTCGCGGTCACGAGGGTCGACGCCCGCAATGTCGCAGGCCTCATGAAGACTGTCCGTTCCATCGAGGCTCTGAACGATCGCAAGCAACGTCCTGTCTTTCAGGAATGAGAGCTTTCGCGTTCCGAAGTGATAGAGCAGCGCCCCAAAGGACTCGGGGCGCACCGAGACCTGCGGGCTAAGCCGCCAGGCCGTGTCGCGATTCATGGCGTCGCGCTGGCTGGCTCAGTACACGCCGCACATGCCGTCGATCGAGACCTCCTCGACGAGCGAACTCGACACGATGACCTCTTCCTCTGAGGCGGTGACGTCCGATGCGGTCTTCGTCGGCTCCATGGGATGCTCCTCCTAGGCGGTTTCGTCACGTCCTTGGCGAAACCTTCGTCGTGGCCGATACTAATGGCACTCAGTGCCACATGGAAGAGCTGATGAGCAACACGCAGGCAGAGGGTCGGCCGCGCATCGGTCGAGCGCCCGCCACAACGCATGGCGAACTCAGCCACTTCGCTCTCGTGCTGTCTCTGGAGCGCGGGTTCGAGGAGACGACAATCGCAGACATCGTTGAGCTCGTCGCCGACCGCCTGCGCCAGCCTGCAGATGCCCTGGAGCCGCAGGCAATCGCCTGGGCCTGCCTCGGCTTGTCGCTCGCGTCCTACGAGCAGTGGCTGAGCCACGCGGATGCCGACCTCCTCGTGCTCATCGATGAGGCGTTCCGCAAGATGGGCGACACCTGGGGAGAGCATCCGTGACAACCGTTATCGTCGGGGCGGGCACCGCTGGATGCGCTCTTGCGGCACGCCTGAGCGAGGAACCCGACCGCCACGTGGTGCTGATCGAAGCCGGGGTTTCTGGCCCCGAGATACCCGCCGAGTTGCGGGATGCTGCCAGCATCCGCGGTGCCATGCCCGGCCACCCGGCGAACTGGTCGTTTCTCGGGCAACTGACCCCGGAGCTTGCCTACACCGTGGTGCGGGGAAAGGTCGTCGGCGGCTCCAGCGCGATCAACGGCGGGTACTTCATCCGCGCACGACGCACCGACCACGATTCGTGGAGTGTGGCGGGCGGGCGGCGATGGGAATACGACAGCGCCCTCCCGGTGTGGCGCGACCTCGAGTCTGACCGCGACTTTGCCGCATCCGATATTCACGGAAGCACCGGGCCCGTGCCCGTCAAGCGCCCCGAACCCGGTCGACTCGCGCAAGCCTTCCGTGGCGCCGCGCAGAGCCGGGGGCACCGTCTGGAACCCGACAAGAACGGCGAGCAGCCGCCCGGCGTGGGACCCGTACCCTCGAACATCATCGACGGCGTGCGGGTGAGTGCCGCAATGTCGTATCTCGCGCCGCACCGAGGCTCTGCCCGCCTGAACCTGATGCCGAGGACGACAGTCGGGCGAATCGTGTTTGAGGGCTCGCGAGCAGTCGGGGTGGAGACGTCGCGAGGCGTCATCCGCGGCGAAGAGATCGTGCTCGCGGCAGGAGCCATCGGCTCGGCGCGGATACTGCTCGCGTCGGGAATCGGGATGCCCGAAGACCTGGAGAAGCTCGGAATCCGTGTGCGCTCCGGGGTGCCGGTCGGCGCAGCGTTCTCGGATCATCCTGACATTTCGCTGTCCTGGCAGCCGGAAGGCCCGCTCTTCGACGCGGACGAACGATTCGCCTTTCCCGAAGCGCTCAACATCGATTCCGGGGAGCACCCCGAGGGTGACCTGGAGCTGCTGCTGTCTGTCAAGCCTCTCGGCTACCTGCTCACCGGCTCGCTGCGGCTGCGCGATGGCATGACGGCCGGCTTGCGGCATCCTGTTCGTTCGCTCCGAGCGGTGGCAGGCATCTCCGGGCGACGGGCTGCCGCGCAGATCGCCCACCGAGACGACCTCCCGCTGATCGTGGGGCTCCAAGCCCCGACCGGACGGGGCAGGCTCAGCCTGCGCGACGCTGATCCCTCTGCGCCACCGCGAATCGAGTATCGCTACCTTGAGGAGGAGTCTGACCTCTCACGCCTCGGCGCGGGCATCCGTGAAGCAGTCGCCCTCGTCGAGCACATGGGGGGACGGGTAACCGAGATCGCAGCCGCCGACCTCGACAGCGATGTAGCGCTGAACGCCTGGATGCGCAGCCATCTGGGAACAGCCATCCACATGTGTGGCACGGCGCCCATGGGCCCTGTCGTCGATGGCGCAGGACGAGTACACGGTATCGAGGGGCTACGGGTAGCGGATACGTCGATCCTGCCCGTGGTTCCCGCGCGTGGGCCTGCGGCATCCGCGGTGCTCGTCGGCGAGATCATTGCTCGCGCGATGCGCGACGACGATTAGGCCGTGCCGCGGAGGACCCGCGCTCTCAGTAGAGGAAGAACTGCTTGGTCTGGTCCGAGGCGATGCCGCCGATCTCCACGGCGAGGTGGTACGACGCACCACCAGCGCCTGCCGCCGGGCGCGACTCGGCGTCGCACGTGCTGACCGATGAGCGGGTGCGGTCCCACGTCAGCGGTGTCGCGCTATCGACTGTCTGGCCAGCCTCCAGCGTCACGATCATGTCGCTCGGGTCGGTCTGACAGTCTGTCGAACGCCACCACGTGTCACTACCACTGGTGATCGTGAACGACTGCGTCGTGGTTCCGACGTTGATCGTGCACGAGGCATCCGAGGTGTTCGTGAGCCGGATCGACAGCTGGGGGTTCTGGCCCGAGGCGTACTCGTCCTGGTCGGTGAGTGCCTCGACCGTCACGTCTCCGCGCGTGCACGTCGGGGGTGCGGTCTCCAGGGGGCCGGGGTCGGTGGTCGCCGCAGCCTCGGGTGTCGAAGAGTCAGTCGGAGCGGGCGTTGTCGCGCTCGGGGTCGGGCTGACGGATGACGTGCGGGTCGGCTTGGGACCGGCATCCGGCTGCGCAGCGCTCGACCACGGTTGGGCGACGAACAACCAGACAATCGCGGCGATGATCGCAATCAATGCGAGGAGCACGACGAGGCGCCGCCGACGGTACACACCCGGGGATGGGCGGCGACGCGGGGGCTGGCTGCTCATGCATCCAGGGTAGGCGCGGGGCCGCGCGACGCCGGATCGGCGCGCCTCAGTCGAAGGTCTTCAGCATCCGGGTGTTGCCGAGGGTGTTGGGCTTCACGTGGGCGAGGTCCAGGAACTCGGCGACGCCCTCGTCAGGGGAACGGATGAGCTGGGAGTAGACATCCGGGTCGACGACCTGCTCGCCGATCACCTCAAAACCGCGGGCCGAGAAGAACTCCACCTCGAAGGTCAGGCAGAACAGCCGGCGCAGCCCCAGGGCGCGGGCGTTCTCCTCTAGACGGTCGACGATCGCGCGACCCACACCGTGATGCAGCCACTCATCGGCGACGATGAGCGTACGGATCTCACCGAGGTCGTCCCACATGACGTGCAGCGCACCACAGCCGATCAGGTTGCCCTCGGCATCCTCTGCGACGGTGAACTGCTGCACCGACTCGAACAGCACCACGAGGTCCTTGCCGAGGAGCACTCGCCGCTGCACCCAGGGCTCCAGAAGGGCCTGGATGCCGCGCACGTCCCCCGTGCGGGCGGGGCGGACGCTGAAACCGGTCATCCTCCCAGCCTAGAGCGCGAACACTCCGAGGACTCTGCCAGGCAGGCCCCTTCCCTGAATCGCCCGCGCGGCAGATGATCGAGGCAACACCACCGATCGCGCGGTGATGTCAAGCCCCCACCGTTTCGCCCGGTGAGGGTGGACCCTTCAGGAGCAGATCCATCCCTCTTACGGGAGGAGCCACCATGGTCCCCACGACATCGAGCACCACACCGGCAGCCGCGCCACGCGCCACCGCGCCCCCACCCGAGTCGGTAGTCCTCATCGGCCCGACCACGTACGAAGTGCACCGGGCAGATGAGGTCGTGGGCTACATCGACATCGTCGGCGGGGTCTATGTCGCCCTCGCCGGAGCCCGCTACGACCATGCAGTCGAAGTGCGGCAGTCGATCGTGCTCGACATTGCCGTTGCGGCGCTCGTCGTTCCTGCCGCGGCGGCCTGAGCGTAACGAGGAAGGGGACGGATGCCGAAGCATCCGTCCCCCTCTCAGCCTGTGCCGGGATCAGTCCGAGGTGATCGCCAGGTCAGGGGTGATCGTGATGTCGCCACCGGAGACCACACCGACCGCGACCTTCTCGCCGCGCGGACCGTGCTCGAACAGGAACTGGCCGTTCTCGGCATCCACCTTGACGTGATCGCCGGGGTTCAGTTCGCCGTGCAGGATCTTCTCGGAAAGCTGGTCCTCGATCTCGTGCTGCATCGCGCGGCGCAGCGGCCGAGCACCCAGTGCCGGGTCGAAGCCGACCTCGATAAGGCGATCCTTTGCGGCCAGCGACAGCTCGATCGTCATATCGCGATCCAGCAGGCGCTCGCCCAGCCGCTTCGTGAACAGGTCCACGATCTGGCGCAGTTCATCCTTGTCGAGCTGCGGGAACACGATGATGTCGTCGACACGGTTCAGGAACTCGGGCTTGAAGTGGCGCTTGAGCTCCTCGTTCACCTTGCCCTTCATCCGGTCGTAGGACGTCGCGGTGTCACCCTCGACCTGGAACCCGACCGGGCCGCCGGCGATAGCCTGCGAACCGAGGTTCGTGGTCATGATGATGACCGTGTTCTTGAAGTCCACGATGCGGCCCTGACCGTCGGTCAAGCGGCCCTCTTCGAGGATCTGCAGGAGCGAGTTGAAGATGTCGGGGTGAGCCTTCTCGATCTCGTCGAACAGTACGACCGAGAACGGCTTGCGGCGCACCTTCTCGGTGAGCTGGCCGCCCTCTTCGAACCCGACGAATCCGGGAGGGGCACCGAACAGTCGCGAAACCGTGTGCCTCTCACCGAACTCGCTCATGTCGAGCGAGATCAGGGCGCCCTCGTCGTCGAACAGGAACTCGGCGAGCGCCTTGGCAAGCTCGGTCTTTCCGACACCGGTCGGACCGGCGAAGATGAACGAACCGGAGGGGCGCTTGGGGTCCTTCAGACCCGCACGCGTGCGGCGGATCGTCTTGGACAGCGCGGCGATCGCCTCTTCCTGGCCGATGACGCGCTGGTGCAGCGCCTTCTCCATGAAGACCAGGCGGCTGGATTCCTCCTCGGTGAGCTTGAACACCGGGATGCCGGTGGCCTGGGCGAGCACCTCGGCGATCAGACCCTCGTCGACCACCGCGGGCGATGAGACCTCGCCCGAACGCCACTGCTTCTCGAGGCGCAGCCGCTCGGCGAGCAGGCTCTTCTCCTCGTCGCGCAGCGCCGCTGCCTTCTCGAAGTCCTGGTCTTCCGACGCAGCTTCCTTCTGCTCCCGAACCTTGGCGATCTTCTCGTCGAACTCGCGAAGCTCGGGCGGGCTCGACAGGATGCTCAGGCGCAGGCGCGCGCCGGCCTCATCGATCAGGTCGATCGCCTTGTCGGGCAGGAAGCGGTCGCTGACGTAGCGGTCGGCGAGGTTCGCGGCGGCGACGATCGCGCCATCCGTGATCTGCACCTTGTGGTGAGCCTCGTACCGGTCGCGCAGCCCCTTCAGGATGTTGATCGCGTGGGGCAGGCTCGGCTCGGCGACCTGGATCGGCTGGAAGCGGCGCTCGAGCGCAGCATCCTTCTCGAAGTGCTTGCGGTACTCGTCCAGGGTCGTGGCACCGATGGTCTGGAGCTCGCCACGCGCGAGCAGCGGCTTCAGAATGGATGCCGCGTCGATCGCACCTTCGGCGGCACCGGCACCGACGAGGGTGTGGATCTCGTCGATGAACACGATGATGTCGCCGCGGGTGCGGATCTCCTTGGTGACCTTCTTCAGGCGCTCTTCGAAGTCGCCGCGGTAGCGGGACCCGGCGATGAGCGAACCGAGGTCGAGCGAGTAGAGCTGCTTGTCCTTCAGCGTCTCGGGAACGTCACCCTTCACGATCGCCTGCGCGAGACCCTCGACGACGGCGGTCTTGCCGACGCCGGGCTCACCGATCAGCACGGGGTTGTTCTTGGAGCGACGCGAGAGGATCTGCATGACCCGCTCGATTTCCTTCTCGCGCCCGATGACGGGGTCGAGCTTGTTGTCGCGAGCAGCCTGGGTGAGGTTGCGACCGAACTGGTCGAGCACCTGCGATCCGCCCTGAGCTGTGCCCTGGGCCTGCTCGCCGGCGCCTGTGGCGACACCCGCGGGCTCCTTGCCCTGGTAGCCCGAGAGCAACTGGATGACCTGCTGGCGCACCTTGTTGAGGTCGGCGCCGAGCTTGACGAGCACCTGAGCGGCAACGCCCTCGCCCTCACGGATGAGGCCGAGCAGGATGTGCTCGGTGCCGATGTAGTTGTGGCCGAGCTGCAGCGCCTCGCGCAGCGACAGCTCAAGCACCTTCTTGGCGCGCGGTGTGAACGGAATGTGTCCCGTCGGCTGCTGTTGGCCCTGGCCGATGATGTCTTGCACCTGCTCGCGCACGGCATCGAGCGAAATGCCGAGCGACTCGAGCGCCTTGGCAGCAACGCCCTCACCCTCATGGATCAGACCCAGGAGGATGTGCTCGGTGCCGATGTAGTTGTGGTTGAGCATCTTCGCCTCTTCTTGGGCGAGCACAACCACGCGACGGGCACGGTCGGTGAATCTCTCGAACATCCGCTTACTCCTTCGGCCGGTGAGTCGCTGGATGCTGACCCACTGCTGGCGTCGTACATCGAGAGTAACGATCGGGCGCGCAGGGTATGCCGCTGTTCGCTGGGGGCATACCGGGGCGGACCTTTGACGGAACCTCTCGCTCGTTTGCCGCAACACGCCGCGGCCACCGCAGTCACACCGCAGATTGCGGCAAGCGAGTCGCCTACGTGCCTACCCCGCACCGCAGTTGACGGCTGGCGCGACCCGTCTTATCGTTTACCGATAACAACGATATTCGATAAGGAGTCGAGCATGGCAGTCTCTCCGGATGCAGTAGTCATGCCCGCGCGGCCCGATCGCATCACTATTCGCGTGATCGCCGTCATCACCGCGCTACTGGGCGTTGCCCTCGCAACCGCACAGGTTTCTCGCGCGGTGTGGATGCTCACCTCACCCGAGGTCACGGTGAATCTCCTGGCCAACGGGGCCACCCCAGTTGCCAGCGATGCTGCCGTGTCAGCATCCATCGACACGGTAGCGGTTACGACAGACCTCGTTGCATCTTCACGGGTTCTCTTCGCCGTCGGTGCGATCATGCTCGCCCTCACGGCGATCATCGTGGCGCTGGCGGTGACATGGCTCCTCTGGTCCATCTCCTCGGAGATGCGCTTTCCGGTCGCGCTGCACCGGTTCACGTTTGCGGCCGGATTCGCTCTCGTGCTGGGACCACTGATCGGCACCGCCGCGCAGGGCTTCGGCTCGATGGAGGCTGCCCATACGACCAACGATGCCCTCGGCGGCATCCTGCTTGTCGGGTTCGGGGTCGACGGTTGGGGGTTCGCCGTCCCCCTCGTCGGGTTCGCCGTCCTGGCTCTCGGCTACGTCTTCCAGGCGATGCGCAGGATGCAGCGCGACACCGAGGGCCTCGTATGAGTCGTGACGCAACCGAAGGACGTTTCTCGTGACCGTTGCGTGGACCGACCTGGGCGGCGCGCTCATTGTCGGCGCGGTAGGCGCGCTGAACATCGGCCTGGTCTTCGCCGCGCTGGTCTGGGATGCTCGGCGTCGACGGGTTGGCTCCGTCCTCCTCGATGTCACAGGAGCGGTTGCCCGTATCTGGGTAGCACTCGTGGTCGTGGGTGCCGTGTTCGGCTTGATCAGCCTCGTCGTTTCGCCGACGACGAGCATCACGGATGTTCCGATCACAACGGCATGGCCGAGCGCACTTCCCTGCCAGAGCTCGGGCGGGACGATGCCGAGCGCGACAGCGCTCTACTGCGGCACCATCGACTCTGCGTCGCTCCAGGTGGCAGGGCTCGGCGCCGATGTGAGGTCGCTCATCTTCGTTGGAGGCCTGCTCGCGTACGTCACCGCGGCAACGCCCGGCGTGCTCGTTTCCGTTCCGTGCCGCATCGCCGCCGCTGGCCGACCGTTCGCTCGACGCGCGCCACGGTGGCTCCTCACGTCAGCGGTTGTCGTTCTCATCGGGGGAACCGCGTCCGAGGTCCTTCTCTCGATCGCTCGTTACCTGACTTCGCACGAGGTAATTCCGGACGCGTCGTCTGGCGCGGCGATAACCGCACCCGTCACCTTCCAGCTCATCATCCCCATCTGGCCGATCGGATGTGCTCTCGGGCTCGCGGCTCTGGCCGTGATCTTCCGCTACGGTTCACGCATGCAGCGCGACACCGAGGGACTGGTGTGAGCCCCGCCGAAGCCGAGGACGACGGAGCGAGCGGGATCCACTGTCGTCTCGACGAGTTGCTCGCCGAACGCGGGATGACGCTCACCCGACTGTCCGAGCTTGTCGGCGTCTCGGTGGTGAATCTCTCAATCCTCAAGAACGATCGCGCTCGCGCCATCCGCTACTCGACTCTGTCGGCGATCTGCCACGCGCTGGATTGCGAAGTCGGCGACCTCCTCGTCCGTGCCGACGGATCGGACTAGGCATCCGCCCGCGCGCTAGTATCCGTTCGTTTGCCCCAAACCGTGCGCGGGCGCCGTCGCTCACGGCGTGTTGCGGCAAGTGAACAGGGTCAGTCGCGGGCAGCAAGGGCGAGACGGATACGGGTGAACAGCTCCTCGCGGTGGCGGTAGAGATCGTCCTTCGTGACCCTCACGATCCGCCAACCACGTTCGACGAGCATCTCGTGGCGCCGAATGTCCCGCGCCCACTGCTCTGGGTCGCGGAGGTGATGCTCTCCCTCGTATTCGAAGCACACACCTGCGCCGGGGTAAGCGAGGTCGAGCAGAGCGAGTAGTCGATCCCCCTCCGCGACGGGCCAGTTGCACTCAGGCTCCAGCAACCCCGCCTCAACGAACGCGAGCCTGAGGTGTGTCTCGGGCCGAGATCTCGAGCGCGTACGAACCAGCGGGCGCGCTGCTCGCAACCGGTCCACCCCGAGCCGGCGGCCCGCCCCCAGAGCGCGGTCCAGATCCGCAACGGATGCCAGAGCTGCGGCATCCGTCTCCCACATCGGCTCGCGCACCGCGGCGTCGCCGACAGCGACGAGATCTTCCAGCGCGAGCTCAGTGGCAAGTTCTGCCCACACCGCCGCGGGCGTCGATACCCTCAGGCCGGTCAGGGGATGGATGCTCACCTCAGCCAGATGCGGCGAGATCGACCGGCCCCGGATGCCGCGAGCTCGTCCCGCCCGCGCCGGGAGCCTGACCGCAACATCCAGGGGGCGCGCCATCGCAGCATCACCGCGACTTCGCGCGAGCAGGCCCTGCGGCGGCAGCGGCAGCCCCCACAGTACGGCGGCGGTGACGTGACTGAAGAACTCCTCCTCCCGCATCCGCCGGGAGTACTCGATGGCGCGCCGCACGATCGACTCTTCGCCGTCATCCGCTCCGACGTGGTCGACCGAACGCACACCGTGGAACGGACGGGAGAGGTCCTTCCGTCGCAGGCGGGAATCTGACATGCCGAAATGCCGTGCGGTAGCGACAGAAAACGGAGGCACGAGCCCATCGGGAAGCGGTGTCGCCTGCGGCATCCGTTCACGATTCCTCGCGCCCGCCTGCCCCAGCGTGTAAGAAACTCGACCGGGGAGAAGTCGCGCGGGTTACTGAGTGGGGAGGACCACTGTCAGGGCGCGGCTAACGCCTTCGTTTGCCGCAAACCGAGCCTCGGGGCCGTCGCCCACGGCGTGTTGCGGCAAGTGAACGGATGCCTCAGCCAGCGAGCAGGGGTTCGTTTGCCGCAAACTGCGCGGTGCCGGGTTGGCGCACGGCGTGTTGCGGCAAACGAACGGGGGAGGATGCGCCGGGCGGGCGGACGAGGCGTCAGTCGCTGGCGCCGTAGATCGTAATCGTCTGGTCGAAGGAGTCGCCGGTGAGCACGAGCTGCACGTCCTCGACGCCGGAGAGGCCGTCGGCGAAGGCGAAGTTCGTGCGCGGCGCCATGTCGGCGGTGCAGACCTGGTCGGCGGGCGGATCCTGGAACGTCACCGTCACTTCCGCCTCACCGGTGACTTCGCTCGATTCGACGACCGGCACGCAACCCGAGGAGCCCCAGGTCAGGATGACGAACTGGCCCTGCTGCTGGGTCCAGCCAGCTGTCGGCTCGTAGTCAGTTTCGCCGCCGGGGCCGGCTAGGCCGGACGCGCCCGCGAGCGTCACATCGCCGTAGTAGCCGGCCTCACTGGTGACCCGGATCTCCAGGTCTTGCGACGGGTCGACCCCGTTGGGCACGGTGACGAGCGTCGCGCGGGGAACGAGGTCGCGGGTGCACGCGGTGTCGGCATCCGGCTCCACCAGCTCGACGGCGAGCGCTCCGTCGGAGTTGATCTCCGCCGACTCCGCGGTGGGAACGCAGGTACTCGAGCCGGATGTCACGACGGCGATGATCCGGCCGTCATCGAGCCACGCTGCCTCGACGTCGGTTTCTTGCCCCGCTGGCGCATCGGAGCCACTGAGGCACCCGGTGAGGCTGAGCGCGGCGGCGGCGCCGAGAACAACTGATGCGAGGACACGGCGTTTCATGAGGCTCCTTGATGCGGCGCTGCTACTGGAGCGCAGAGGTGAGTCGGGCGAGGTTATCCAACACCGTGGACCTGAGTGGTTGCTTGAGCCACTCCTCAAGCGTGAGTTCGCGGCTGAGGGATCGGTACTCGGCCTCGACGCGGCGCATGTCGGCGACGAACTCCTCGCCGCGCACCATCATCGAGATCTCCATGTTGAGGCCGAAGGAACGCATGTCCATGTTGCTCGAGCCGATGACGGCAACATCGTCGTCGATCGTGAGGCTCTTCGAATGCAGGATGAAGGGCTTCTTGTACATCCAGATCTTGACGCCGGCACGAAGGAGGGCCTCGTAGTAGCTGCGCTGGGCGTGGTAGACCATCGCCTGATCGCCCTCTTCAGAGACAAAAAGCTCGACGTGGATGCCGCGCTGGCAGGCGGTGACGAGCGAGAGAAGCAGCGACTCTTCGGGCACGAAGTAGGGGCTGACGACGATGATCTTCTCGCGCGCCGCAAACAGGAGTCCCATGAACAGCTTGAGGTTGTTCTGGTATTCGAACCCGGGACCGGAGGGCACGATCTGGCAGTCGAGATTGCCACCCGAGTCTGGGGCGGATGACAGGTTGACCTGGTCGGTGAGGATTTCGCCGGTCTCGCTGTACCAGTCAGAGAGGAACACGACGTCGATCGACGAGACCACCGGCCCTTCGACGCGGGCCATGAGGTCGACCCAGTGCAGGCCTCGCTTGATGTTCTTCTTCAGGTTGTAGGTCGAGTCAGTAACGTTCTGCGAACCGACGAAGGCTACCTCGCCGTCGACGACCAGCAGCTTACGGTGGTTGCGCAGATCGGGTCGCTGCCACTTACCCTTCAGCGGCTGCACGGGCAGCATCAGGTGCCAGGCCGCACCCATGCGATCGAGCCGTTGCAGCGTCTTCTTGTAGAACGGCTTGCCGCGGTTGGCCCAGTGGTCCAGCAACACACGGACCGTAACGCC
>Ga0207881_1000329_pt1 | contig 22802 bp, 19 predicted proteins | sample MalvirmetagMSP97_FD_184227 | JGI IMG/M metagenome (GOLD analysis project Ga0207881, IMG submission 184227) | Marine viral communities from the Deep Pacific Ocean - MSP-97 (SPAdes) | ecosystem: Environmental > Aquatic > Marine > Oceanic | place: Pacific Ocean | collected 2011-05-03 | reverse complement strand
GGGAAGCAGTTCCTGCTCCAGCTTCATCGATAGAGTTTATCGAAGTTGCTGCCTGATAAAATGTAAATTGGGGACAGACCCCTAATAATACTTACGTACTGACTCGCCACGACCTATCCCGTAATAGGTAAAGCCATGATTTCTCATGGATTCCGGGTCGTAAAGATTACGACCATCAAAGATGACCGGTTCCTTAAGAGTGGATTTTAATAATTCGAAATCCGGTACTTTGAAGCTTTGCCAGTCAGTGCAGATAATCAGAGCATCTGCCTCAACTAGTGTTTCGTCCCTGGTGCCGCAAAGATTTAAAGCCTTCTGATCCGGATATAGTTTCCTGGTTTCTTCCATTGCTTGAGGATCGTAGGCCTGAATTGCTGCGCCAGCTTCCCAGAGTAATTCCATCAAGACACGGCTTGGCGCTTCTCGCATATCATCTGTACGGGGTTTGAATGCCAATCCCCAGAGCGCAAATTTCATGCCTTCAAGGGAGTCGCCAAAATGTTGAGTGATCAGCCTGTACAACTTCTTCTTTTGTTTGCTGTTTACTTTTTCGACAGCTTTAAGGATGGCTGAGTCGTACTTCAAGGTTTCAGCAGTCCTGTTCAAGGCTTTGATATCTTTCGGGAAACAGGAACCACCATATCCACAACCGGCATAAATAAAGTGGAAACCAATACGGGGATCTGAGCCAATACCTTGCCTGATTTGCTCGATATCGGCACCTACCAGTTCGGAAATATTGGCAATTTCATTCATAAAACTTATTTTGGTAGCCAGCATGTTGTTGGCAGCATATTTACACAGCTCTGCGGAACGTACATTCATAAACTGCATACGATCATGATTACGGTTAAAAGGAGCATAAAGCTCATGCATGACAGACTTTACCTCTGCACTGTCGGTGCCAATGATAATACGGTCAGGTTTCATGAAATCTGCGATGGCCGAACCCTCTTTGAGGAATTCAGGGTTGGAAGCAACATCAAAACCAAGGTCCAGGCCGCGTTTTTGCAGGATCTCATTGACCTTTTGATTAACAAGGTCAGCGGTCCCCACCGGGACGGTAGATTTATTTACGATTAGCTGAGGAGAATCCATTCGATCGGCGATTTGCCTTGCTACTGCCAGTACATGGGCAAGATCAGCAGATCCATCTTCATTGGGAGGAGTGCCAACGGCAATAAACTGGATATTACTGTGGGAAACGGCCTTGTCCAAATCAGTCGTAAAATCAATGGTATTATCGGCCAGACTGGCCTGGATCATTTTTTCCAGATTGGGCTCAAAGATCGGGACTATCCCTTGTTGAAGTTGTTGAATCTTTTCAATATCTATGTCAACACAAAGAACATGGTGCCCAACATTGGCAAGGCAGGCTCCGGTCACAAGACCAACATAGCCAGAGCCATAAATGGTTACATTCATTTGTAAAACCAGCTATCAATACTATAAGGTCAGCTAAATTACAGTTTACGATTGAAGATTTAATGACGCTTTTCCTACATTTTTATGAAAATGGGCATCTGATTCAGAGTTAATAAATAAGGGTGTATGAATAGAGAGGTGCAGTAGATAGTAATATAAATAATGGATTCTAAACTGATAGAGCAATGTATAAGCGCTATTGGCTTGTAACTAGACACCAGCAGGCGCTTTTCAGATATAATTCAGGGATGAGTAAGTGGTATCTATTAATGACTCGGCCTAAGCAGGAAGACAGGGCGAAAGAGCATCTGGAAAATCAGGCCTTTACCTTGTTTTATCCCCGTCTGCGTTCTTACAAACTAAAAGCAGGTCGGCAGGTAAAAGTTCTTGATCCTTTATTCCCCCGTTATCTGTTTATCCAGCTGGATGAACTTACCGATCAATGGTCAACAATCCGTTCAACCCGTGGGGTCATCAAGCTGGTGAAATTTTCCGAGTATCCGGCCATGGTACCAACATCAATAATAGACTCCCTCCGTTCACTGGCCGATGAGTCAGGAATCGTCGATCAGACTGCGAGAAAGCCCTATATTTACGCTCCCGGCGACAAAGTTGAAATTACCCAATCCAGTTTCAAAGGCTTACAGGCCATTATAAAAGAGCAGGACAGCGATCAGCGTGTGATTTTGCTGATTAGCATGCTTGGGAAGCAACAACAGATTTCCCTGCCATTAAATGCTGTTATGCCTATTTAGTTAATAGGCAGGCGGGCAATTTCACTGCTCCCTTTTCCCCATACCTGATCCACAAAATTCCTGTTATTTACCCTTTTGCCTCCAGGGGAGAGCTGATATAGTGTTCACGCGCTGAACGCCTGTAGCTAATGCCTTACGATGAGGTAGGGCGGTAGCGTGCCTCAAACCTGAATATACCCTCTATCTACTATTAATTTTAAGCAACTAATTTCCGAGCCAGATGTCTGTCCTGAGTGACAAAGACCGTTATGAACTGCTCAAGTTGCTGGAAACCCAGCCTGAGCTAAGCCAGCGAGAAATCGCCAAACACCTGGGTATCAGTCTGGGGAAGGTGAACTTTTGCCTAAAAGCACTGGTTGATAAGGGCTTGGTAAAAGCCCGGCGCTTTAGAAAAAGTACCAATAAAAAAGCCTATCTCTATGTGCTGACTCTGAAAGGCATAGAGGAGAAGGGCAAGGTCACCCTGCGCTTTCTTGCAAGAAAACAGGCAGAACACCAGCAATTGCAGGAAGAAATCGAATCACTTAAAGCTGAGGCCGGAAAAATTAGAGCGGATATTGTTGAAAACAGCTCAAAATCTGTCGGTTAAAAAATTGGCTGATATCCCGGGACTAGGGTATTATTCTGCCCTTGTTTTACAGATAGTATGTCGAAAAAATAATCACTTAGAAAGATAAGTTTATATGCCACATCAGAATAACTGCAAATCGACGCTTAGATCATTACTTGCTTATCTCCTGTCCGGGATGCTGGCAACCAGCCCCGTCTTTGCGCAAATGAGTATTCTGCAAAACCTTACCCCTGAACAGCAACAGCAGTTTAATCAGTTATCCCCCGAACAACGCCAAACCATCTTACAGCAGATGGAGTTAGGTAATACTTCCGGCTTTGAGTTGCCTGTGACGCAACCAGAGACAGTCACACCTCGCTCTACTGGCAATTCTGAGGCAAGCGACAATCAGGTTCAGCAGGATATAGAAGCCAGAGATAACTTACGGGTTCGCAATGATGCTTCTGACACCAGAAGCCAAAGAATTCGGCGTAAAGTGGTGCAGCTTTATAATCTCGATATCAATGTTGCCGCGCTGGACCCGTTGGGTGAACTGGAGCAGATGGGGATACTGGATGCAAGCGGGGAATTAATCATTCCGGAAGGCGGATTTCAAGAAATAAACAATAATGAATTTACTGAAGAGCGGCTGCGCTCAGTTGTTCCCAATCGAGATCAGAATATAGAACCATTTGGCTATGACCTGTTTGCCGGTGTGCCTTCAACCTTTGCTCCAGCGACAGACATTCCTGTTCCGCCAAACTATGTAGTAGGCCCTGGCGATACAGTTGTTCTGCAAATGTACGGACAGCGGAATGTGCGTTACGAACTGGCGGTTTCCCGTGAAGGTATTATGCAATTTCCGGAAGTGGGTCCGTTGAATGTTTCGGGCCTGAGTTTTGAGGAAATGCGTAATCTGGTCAGAGAGACAGTTGCCAATACCCTGATTGGCCAGGAAGTCACAGTAACCATGGGAGCGCTGCGCTCAATTCAAATTTTTGTATTGGGGGAAGCCTACCAACCGGGTATCTATACGGTTAGCTCGCTGGCGACGATTACCAATGCGCTTTTTTCCAGCGGTGGCGTTTCCAATCTGGGTTCATTAAGAAATGTTCAGCTAATCCGCAATGGTGAACTCATCACTGAACTGGATCTATATGATTTGCTGATTAGTGGTGATACCAGTGCCGACTCTCGCCTGCAGCCGAATGATGTCATCTTTATTCCGACCGTTGGACGTACTGTTGGAATTTCAGGCCAGGTCAGACGTCCGGCAATCTTTGAGCTCGATGATGAAGAGACAGTGGAGGAATTATTAGCCCTGGCAGGGGGCACCATGCCAACAGCATTCCCCTTGCTGGCACATGTCGAACGCATTAACCCCCTTGGCCAGCGTGAAATTTTTGATGTCAATCTTAATACCGAGGCTGGACTGAGCAGCACGGTGAGTGACGGTGATCTGCTCCACGTTGACCCGATACTGGATCAGATCGAATCTGGCGTGCACATTGAAGGGCATGTCTATCGCCCGGGTTCTTTTGCCTGGCGTGAAGGCATGCGCATCAGTGACATTCTGGAAGAAGATGATTTCAGGCCGTCACCGGACCTTGACTATGCACTATTGGTCAGGGAAATTTATCCCAGCAGAAATATTGAAGTACATCAGGTGAACCTGGAGCAGGTGCTGCAGATGCCAGGTGGTGCTGAAGATATGCAATTACAGACCAAAGATCGTCTACTGGTTTTTGGTGAGAATTCATTGGAAAACCGTCTGGACCGGCGTCTGCTAATTTACCCTGTGGTACAAACCCTACGTTATCAGTCAGGGCAGAATGACTTCCGCAGGGTTGTCGGTGTAACCGGTTCTGTCAGCTCCCCGGGTAACTACCCTTTAACACCAAACATGACAATTAGTGATTTGTTAGAGGCCGGCGGCGGCTCAGCTGAGTATGCGGACCTCAACCAGGCAGAATTAAGTCGTTCTGTCGATACACCTGAGGAAGGCATTGTTCGGGAAAATATTCGGCTTAACCTGTTTGACCAACTGACACTGAATTCTGCGCTCCAGCCGCTTGACCAGTTAACGGTACGGCAGTTACCCAACTGGGGTGAACTTGAAACGGTTGTTATTGGCGGGGAAGTGCGTTCACCGGGAACCTACATTATTGGTAAAGAAGATCAGCTTAGTGAATTAATTGAAAGAGCCGGGGGCTTAACCCAATATGCAGACCCTGGAGCCGGGATTTTCCTGCGGGAAGAACTCCGGCGAAACGAGCAGGCTTTGCTTGATGATTTCAACCGCAGGCTGACAAGAAACATACTCAATGCCAGTCTGACAACTACAACCGGTCAACTTCAGGATGAGCGGGTTAATATTGAAGTGATGAATGAACTTCTCAATGAGATAGAGGAAGCTGAACCCACCGGTAGACTGGTTATCGATATACCATTGATTCTGGCAGGTAATAGCCAGGCAGATGTGATCCTAAGAGATGGTGATCAGCTGTTAATTCCCAGAACCCGACAGGAAATCTCCGTCATTGGTGAAGTGCAGCTGCCAACTTCCCATTTATATAACCCTGAAGTATCAGTGCTTGATTATATTGATATGAGCGGTGGTTATAATACCAATGCTGATGAAGATAATGTATTCGTTATCCGTTCAAATGGTGAAGTCATTCCGTACTCTCAAAGCACCGGATCATGGTTTACCTTTCAGGATAATGACTTTTCACTGGAACCTGGCGACAGTATAGTGATTCCTTATGATGCTGATCTGAGAGATCCACTGATTACCTGGATGAATGTATCTACGGTGATATTCAATTTGGCGACTACCATCCTGGCATTAGAAGGTATCGGCAGGATCGACTAATGCAGTCAATTGAAAGCAGAGAAGCTCGCGTTGACTATGAGGATGAAATTGACCTTCTGGAACTCTGGCACGTTATCTGGGATGGCAAGTGGTTAATTATTGCCATAACCGCTGTGTTTGCTGTTGGCTCGGTTCTTTATGCATTGTGGCTCCCTGATACTTATCGCACTGAAGTACTGCTTGCCCCGGTCGCTGAAGAAAATGGTGGCGGAGGCCTTGGATCACAATTAGGTCAATTCGGTGGACTGGCCAGTTTAGCAGGGATTAATCTGGATGCTGCCGGGGGCAATCAAGTGTCGATGAAGAACCGCGCCCTGGCAATTATCCAATCGCGTTTTTTTATCAGTGAGTTTTTTGACCGGCATAACCTAGTGGTTCCTTTCATGGGTACTATACCGGGCGAGACTTCTGGCACGATAGAAATTGACCCAGCACTTTATGATGAAGACAGTCAACAGTGGATTCGAGAGCCCACTCCCGCAGGTAACGTGATCCCTTCTGGTCAGGAGGTCTATGAAGCTTTTTCTGAAATTCTGACGATCACCGAAGATGAAACCTCGGGCTTGGTGACCATCGCACTGGAATGGTATGAACCACGATTAATTAAACAGTGGATGGACTGGTTGATCGTCGACCTCAACAACTACATGCGAGAACAGGATACCCTCGAATCCCAGCGTGCCATTGATTATTTGAACGAACAATTGCAGGAAACGTCCCTGGTGGAAATGCGTAACGTGTTCTTTAACCTGATTGAGCAGCAGACCCAACAGGTGATGCTGGCCGATTCACGTGAAGAGTACGCACTCGATGTGATTGACCCGGCAGTAGTACCGGAAACCAAATCTGCTCCCAGTCGTGCATTAATATGCATTTTAATTACTCTGTTAGGCGGCATGTTATCCGTGTTTTTTGTTTTGCTCAGGCATTACCTAGTTAAGGAAAATGAAGCACCAGCGTGACCGAGTCGTTATTGCTTATGTTCAGCGCTTTGATAGGTCAAAGTGCAAAGTAGTACGTGATATTTACCCTAGATTAATCAAATAGAGTTAACCCCGATAAGAGCCCTTATCGATTGTTAGAACCTTGTTTTTTATTTCACAGTTATAAATTTATACCTTTCTCTCTAAGAACCAAATCATCTTCAACATTTTATTTTGTCTAATAATACAAAAATAACGGTCGTTGGATCGGGTTACGTGGGCATGTCATTGTCCGTGCTTTTGGCACAGAACAATGACGTGGTGGTCCTTGATATTGATCCGGCTCGCGTTGAGCAAGTTAACAGTAAACAATCAACCATTGAGGATGCTGAAATAGAGGGGTTCCTTGCCGAGAATAAGCTGTCCTTAACGGCAACACTTGATAAAGAAGCAGCGTACCGTGATGCCAGTTTTATTATCGTGGCAACGCCGACCAACTATGACTCAGATACCAACCGTTTTGATACGAGTTCAGTCGATGGCGTGGTTAAGGATGCCTTGGGGTTAAATCAAGATGCCCTGGTGGTGATTAAGTCAACGGTTCCCGTTGGCCATACCAGGGAGCTTCAGGAAACCTTATCCACTGAGCGGGTAATCTTCTCACCTGAGTTCTTGCGTGAAGGAAAAGCGCTTTGGGATAACCTGTATCCTTCCAGAATTATTGTAGGGAGCGAGACTGCAAAAGCGAAAGAGTTCGCCGGCCTGTTGCAACAGGGGGCGAAGAAAGAAAACACTGACGTGCTTTTTATGCCCTCTACCGAGGCCGAAGCGGTTAAGCTCTTTGCCAATACCTATCTTGCGATGCGAGTGTCTTTTTTTAACGAGCTGGACTCTTACGCGTTAGCGCATGGGTTGAATACAAAAAGTATCATCAATGGGGTCTCATTAGATGAGCGAATCGGAAGCGGTTACAACAACCCATCTTTTGGTTATGGTGGTTACTGTCTTCCTAAAGATACCAAGCAACTCCTGGCAAACTACAGTGAAGTCCCTCAGAATTTAGTGCAGGCTATTGTTAACTCTAACACAACAAGAAAAGACTTTATAGCTGACACGATCATCAGTTTAAACCCAGAAGTGGTCGGGGTTTACCGATTGGTGATGAAAGAGGGTTCTGATAACTTCAGGGAAAGTGCGATACAGGGGATCATGAAGCGCGTTAAAGCAAAGGGTATTGAGGTCGTTATCTATGAGCCTTCTTTCAAAAGGAACGAGTTTTTCAATTCCAGAGTATTAACCTCTTTTAACGAATTTAAAAATACATCAGATGTGATTATTGCCAATCGAATGAATGAAGAGTTAGATGATGTAGCTGAAAAAGTCTTTACCCGTGATTTATTCGGGAGTGATTAAATGAAAATTTTAGTCACCGGTGCAGCAGGCTTTATCGGTTTCCATCTAAGCCTAGCGTTGTTAAAGCGCGGTGATGAGGTTGTTGGGATTGATAATCTAAACGATTATTATGATCCCGCTTTAAAGCAGTTAAGGCTTGATGAAATAAATAAACATCCAAAGTCGTCAAATTTCGAATTTATCAAGTTGGACATCGCAAATCGGGCGCTTATGAAAATGCTTTTTTCAGAGCACCAGTTTGATATTGTAGTTAATCTTGCCGCTCAGGCTGGAGTTCGTTATTCACTTGAAAATCCAAACGCCTATGTTGATTCCAATTTGGTTGGCTTTGTTAACGTGCTTGAGGGCTGTCGCCACAATAAGGTTAAGCATCTTGTTTATGCAAGCTCAAGCTCGGTTTACGGGATGAATGTTAAGCAACCCTTTAGCACGGATGATAGAGTGGATTATCCAATCTCAATGTACGCAGCTACTAAAAAAGCTAATGAGTTGATGGCACATTCATATAGCCACCTTTTTAATATACCAACCACAGGGTTAAGATTTTTTACCGTTTATGGGCCGTACGGTCGTCCTGATATGGCTTATTTCAAATTTACTGAAGCTATACTTAATGATGAGACAATCGATGTATATAACAATGGGAAAATGAAAAGAGACTTCACATACATTGATGATATTGTAGATGGAGTGGTACGAACCATAGGTGATCCACCACTACCACAAACCAATAATTACTCGAATACAACAGCTCCATATATTATTTACAACATTGGGAACAACAGCCCGGTTTCTTTAAGGTCGTTTATAAGGTCTATTGAAGCGGCATGTGAAAAAAAAGCTAAAGAAAACCTATTGCCCATGCAGCCTGGCGATGTATTTGAGACTTATGCGGATATTGATCCCTTAATTAATAAACATGGATTCAAACCAACAACCGCTTTAGACGTTGGGATTAAAGAGTTTGTGGACTGGTACCAAAATTGTGGGATTTGTAACACTCCATGAACTTAAAAATAATAAGGAATCAATCAATGATAGCTGTGCTAGCAATCTGAGGCTTTGGCACATTTCGTGTTTCTGCAGTGTTACTCCTTAGCAAACGTATTTTAATTAAAATTTGAGTTATTAAAGCGATCATGAAAATCTCATATTTGAAAATATTTTTTAGTGGTTTTTCTAATGACTAGTGAGAAGATTTTTATTGCTGGCCATAATGGTATGGTTGGTTCAGCAATAGTGCGAAAATTATTAAGTGAAGGTGTTTTAGAAAAACAGCTGATTACTAAAAGCCGAAGTGAGCTTGATTTGACTGATCAAACTGCAGTGCATGATTTTTTTCAAGATGAAAAACCCAATCATGTCTACCTAGCTGCGGCTAGAGTGGGCGGAATACATGCCAACAATGTTTTTCCTGCAGAGTTTTTATATCAGAATCTAATGATAGAGAACAATATCATTGATGCGTCCTATCGAGCAGGGGTACAAAAACTTCTTTTTTTAGGATCAAGCTGTATATATCCAAGGGGCGCTGAACAGCCTATGAGTGAAGATGCATTATTAACAGGCCCCTTGGAGCCAACTAATGAGCCTTATGCGATAGCTAAAATCGCTGGTATCAAGTTATGTGAAAGCTATAACCGCCAGTATAAAACTGATTTTCGGAGTGTCATGCCGACTAACCTTTATGGTAAAGGTGATAATTATCATCCTGAAAACAGCCATGTTGTTCCAGCTTTAATTCGCCGATTCCATGAAGCTAAAGAAAATAATACGAATAAGGTAACTATATGGGGCACTGGTAAACCAAAACGAGAGTTTCTTTATGTGGATGATATGGCTGCTGCCTGTGTTCATGTGATGAGCCTAGATAAAAGCGCTTATGATAAAATTACCAAGCCAATGTTAAGCCATATCAATGTTGGCTATGGTGCTGATGTCAGTATCCAAGAACTTGCAGAAACTGTTGCCCGTGTCGTTGGCTATGATGGTCATATCGACTTCGATTCCAATAAGCCTGATGGCCCCCCCCGTAAACTATTGGACTGTTCGAAGATTGCCTCTCTTGGATGGCGTCCTCAAATTGATATTGAGCAGGGGCTTAATTTAGCTTACTTAGATTTTAAGCAACATATGGATAATATTCGAGCTCATTAGTATTAAGGAAGCAGATATGACCGCAAAAAGAAAAGTCGCTCTTATTACTGGAATTACTGGTCAGGATGGGGCCTACTTGGCTGAGCTATTACTTGAGAAGAACTATGAAGTTCATGGGATAAAACGACGAACAAGTTTGTTTAATACGGACCGTATAGATCACCTTTATCAGGATCCGCATGAGAAGGATGTCCGTTTTTTATTACATCACGGTGATTTGACTGACTCTTCAAGTTTGATTCGTATCATTCAACAAACCCAGCCGGATGAAATTTATAACTTAGCAGCCCAAAGTCACGTAGCGGTAAGTTTTGAAGAACCAGAATATACAGCTAATTCAGATGCACTCGGCGCTTTGAGAATTCTCGAAGCGATTCGCATCTTAGAGATGGAAAAAAAAACCCGTTTCTATCAAGCGTCAACTTCAGAGCTATATGGTCTAGTACAGGAAATTCCACAGAAAGAAACTACACCTTTTTATCCACGTAGTCCGTATGCGGTGGCTAAACTATACGCATATTGGATAACGGTAAATTACAGGGAGGCTTATGGTATTTATGCTTGCAACGGCATTCTTTTTAATCATGAATCGCCGATACGAGGAGAAACATTCGTTACTCGTAAGATCACCCGAGCATTAGCGCGTATTAAGCTTGGTCTTCAGGACTGCCTCTATCTCGGTAATCTAGATGCAAAAAGAGATTGGGGGCATGCCAAAGACTATGTAGAAATGCAATGGTTGATGTTGCAGCAAGACGAGCCGGAAGATTTCGTGATTGCTACAGGTGTGCAATATAGTGTACGCGACTTTGTCAATGCTGCTGCCAAGGAACTGGGTATGACTATAGAATGGCGAGGGGAGGGCGTCGAAGAAAAGGGATACGTTCTAGAGAAGTGCATAGTCTCAGTTGACCCCCGCTATTTCCGGCCAACAGAAGTTGAAACCCTCTTGGGGGACCCATCCAGAGCCAAACAAAAACTCGGCTGGGAAACCAAAATCAGCTTCGATGAACTGGTCGTAGAAATGGTGCGTGAAGACCTGAGGTCAGCTCAGCGCGACGAACTGATCACAACGCACGGTTTCAAAGCAATGGATTATCACGAATAGGCTCCCCAATTAGAATATTACAAGATTGGTGAATATGAATACGCTTGGAACTATGTCCATCACTGAAGAAGAAGGCATTATAGTCTTCGTCTTAGGTCATCATTCTCACTTTAAAAAAATAGTTGAGCATGTAGGTATCCATTTTAAGTTATTTTCCAGGCTCAATGGTCATAAAAGTCTGCGAGTTTCGGAAAGCGAGATTTCATAGTGGTGAAACTAGATAATCAATCTATGTTAGGTAGCGTTCGTGAGCTGCTTTCATTGATGGATAATAAGCAGCGCGGTCAGTTGTGGCGCCTTCAAATATTAGTTGTTTTGATGGCTTTTGCCGAAGTGGGTGGAGTTCTGGCTATTGGTCCATTTATGGGGTTGGCAAGCAACCTGGGGCAGCTTCAGGGAGACGGTTTACTGGCGGAAATATTCCATCTAAGTGGCTTTAGTAGCCCTGAACAGTTTCTATTCTGGGCAGGCGTCTTGGTCTTTTGCGTATTGGTAGTCGCATCACTTATCTCAATTTACACTACGTGGCGTCTATTTATGTATGGGGCTCGCGTGGGATCAGAGCTGGGCAATCGACTATATCGCTATTACTTGCATCAATCTTGGTTATTTCATGCTGCTGGAAGCAGTAGCCAACTGACTAACCATATTGCGCAGGAGTGCCATCGTCTTACGGTCAACGTAGTCAGGCCGTTATTGCTAATGAATGCAAAGATTTTTCTCGCTACATTCATGTCGCTCGCTATTTTCATATACCGTCCACTGGTCGCAGTTGTCGGCATAGCGATTTTCATCTTAGCCTACTTTCTGCTCTATAAAACCATAAGGCGTATCCTGGTGCGCAATGGTCGTGAAATTACCAGTGCCCAGACGATGCGTTTCAAACTGATGGGCGAAGGATTCGGTGGTATTAAGGACGTGCTATTGCTAGGTCGCCAAGCAGTATTTGTGGAACGCTTTGATCAAGCCAGTAATCGATTTGCAAGAGCATTTGGCATTACTCAGGCGTTAAGCCAGGCACCAAGATATGCAATGGAACTTATTGCCTATGGTTCGATCATTATGCTGGTCCTGTATCTTCTGGCTGTGAGTGAGGGCGACATTAGTGACGTAATTCCTGTACTCGCCGTATTCGGTTTGGCAGGATTCAAGCTGCTTCCCGCTTTTCAGCAAATCTACACAAGCGTAACTCAGATTAAGGGCAATCTCGCTGCGTTCGAGACAATCAAAGAGGAGCTGAAAGCATCTGTAGAAGACACAGCGCAGTTGGTCCGGAATGATGTCAACAAACATCAAGTGTTACACCCACGCGAGTCCATTGTTTTTGATCAGGTACATTTCAGCTATGGTTCCCAAACTAAAGCACTCAATGGATTATCAATGACTATTCAGGTTAATCAAACAATTGGAATAGTGGGCTCCTCAGGTTCGGGGAAGTCCACAGCTATAGACATTCTGCTGGGCCTGATCAAGCCCGATAATGGAGAGTTGCGGATTGATGGAGAGAGGATTTCAAAAAAAAATCTACGACAATGGCAGAAAGCTGTTGGCTTTGTATCACAAAGCATTTTTTTAGCGGATTCCAGCATTAAGGAGAATATTGCATTCGGCTTGCCCCCAGAGGAAATTGATGACCAAAGAGTCAGACAGGTTGCCACGATGGCACATCTAGATGAGATGTTGAAAGAGTTACCTGAGGGATTAGATACGCGGGTAGGCGAACGTGGTGTCCAATTATCGGGGGGGCAGAGACAAAGGATAGGTATTGCAAGAGCACTCTATGATGATGCGGACGTGCTTGTTCTTGACGAGGCAACCAGTGCTTTGGATGGCATCACTGAGCGCTTCATCATGGAGGCCATTAAGGATTTTTCCGGCAAAAAGACCGTTGTGATAATAGCGCATCGCCTAACGACTGTTCGTAATTGTGACTGCATTTACTTTATGGATGGCGGTCAAGTTATAGATAGTGGTCGATATGAAGAGCTGATCAAGAAGAACAAAACATTCATGAAAATGGCAGGACAGGCCTAACCAGCCTTTCAAGTGGTTAAAAAGGAAACTGGTAATGCTTAAAGGTAAAACTATTCTTATCACTGGAGGAACTGGCTCCTTTGGTCACAAGTTCATCCCCATGACGCTAGAAAAGTATAAACCCGAGAAAATCATCGTCTTTTCCCGCGATGAGATGAAGCAATGGGAGATGGCCAAGTTGTTCGATGGCGACAGACGCATGCGCTTTTTTATTGGCGATGTCAGAGATAAAGATCGGCTTTATCGTGCACTTGATGGCGTCGATTTTGTCGTACATGCAGCCGCGACCAAGATTGTGCCCACCGCCGAATATAACCCTTTCGAGTGTGTGAAGACCAATATTAATGGTGCCATGAACCTGATTGATGCATGTCTTGATCAGGGAGTGGAGCGGGTTGTTGCACTATCAACAGACAAAGCCAGCAGCCCTATTAATCTGTACGGTGCTACCAAGCTCGCATCTGACAAGCTTTTTGTTGCCGGTAATTCCTATAGCGGTGCTAATGCCACTAGATTTGCCGTAGTGCGCTATGGCAATGTGATGGGCTCTCGTGGTTCCGTGATTCCCTTCTTTATGTCCATCCGCGATAAGGGCATGTTGCCTATCACAGATGAGCGCATGACGCGCTTTATGATTTCTCTAGAGCAGGGGGTTGAGTTGGTCTGGCATGCATTTGAGGATATGGAAGGCGGGGAAATTTACGTTAAGAAGATTCCTTCTATGAAGGTGACCGACCTGGCCAGAGTGGTTGCCCCGGAAGCCAAGCTGGAAATGGTTGGCATTCGCCCAGGAGAAAAGCTGCACGAGCAGATGATTGGCGCGGAAGACTCCCATTTTACTTATGAGTATGATGAGCACTTCAAAATACTCCCGAATATCAATAACTGGGGAAACTGCGAGAAGCGTATCAAGAACGGCAAAAAGGTGGAGGAAGGCTTTATATACTCCAGCGACAACAACGCTGAGTGGATGAGCGATGCGGAACTGCAAACCTGGATAGATCGCCACTACAGCGAGATCGGTAAGATCTGATGATTCCCTACGGTCGCCAGGACATCACCCAGGCAGATATTGATGCCGTAGTGGAGGTGCTGAAGTCAGATTTTCTGACCCAAGGACCCATGGTGCCCAAGTTCGAGGAGAAAGTGGCAGGCCATGTCGGCGCCAAACACGCCGTAGCTGTCAATAGCGCCACATCGGCGCTGCATATTGCCTGTTTGTCACTTGACCTAGGCGAGGGGGATTGGTTGTGGAGCAGTTCCATAACCTTTGTTGCTTCGGCCAATTGCGGTCTTTATTGTGGCGCCAAAGTCGATTTCGTAGATATTGACCCTAAAACTTACAATCTTTGCCCCAGGGCCTTGGCAGCCAAGCTAGAAAAAGCTGAGCAAGAAAATCGGCTGCCCAAGGTGCTGGTAGCAGTGCATATGTGTGGCCAACCCTCCAATATGGAAGCTATTCACAAGCTTTCCGAAAAGTACGGTTTCAGAATTATTGAAGATGGTTCCCATGCCATTGGAGGGAAGTATAAAGGCGAATACATTGGCAACAGCCGCTATAGTGACATCACTGTATTCAGCTTTCACCCGGTCAAGATCATCACCACCGGCGAGGGAGGCATGGCCATGACCAATGATGCACAGATAGCCAAGCGTATGCGGCTACTGCGCAGCCATGGCATCACCAATGATGCAGCAGATATGTCACCCCGGGTATCGGAAGAAATTTGGAATTATCAGCAGATAGACTTGGGTTTCAACTACCGCATGACCGACATCCATGCCGCGCTAGGCCTAAGCCAAATGCAGAGGTTGGATGCATTTGTTACCAGGCGCCACGCCATTGCACAGCGTTATAACGAATTGCTGGCCAACATGCCAATCGTTACGCCATGGCAGCACGAAGACAGTTATTCCAGTTTTCACCTTTACCCTATTCGGTTGAGGCTGGATGATATCAACAAGACCCATCGCCAAGTATATGAAACGCTGCGAGCGGCAGGGATAGGCGTAAATTTGCACTACATTCCTGTTTACCGACAGCCTTACTACGAAAAGATGGGATTCAGGAAAGGTTACTGTCCGGAAGCGGAACACTATTACGAAGATGCGATCAGTTTGCCTATGTATCCGGCTTTGACCGAAACACAGCAAGATAACGTGGTAGATGTTGTGAGGCGGAGTCTGTGACTGCCATTACCTCAGAAAGATTATTATTTAGAACGCTTAACAAAGAAGATGTTTCGGAGCGGTACTTAGGCTGGCTAAATGACCCAGAGGTAAATCGATATTTGGAGACACGTTTCACTCCCCAGACTAGGGATACCTGTGAGAATTTCGTTTCAGATATGGAAAAGGATCCTGCCAGTTATTTGTTTGGTATATTTGATAAAGTAACCCTCGATCATATTGGCAATATAAAAATAGGGTTCATTAATTCAGACCATCAGAGTGCACAGTTAAGTTTGTTTATTGGTGAAAAATCTTGCTGGGGGAAAGGATATGCAACTGAGTCGATCAAATGCATTACCAAATGGGGATTTGATGTGCTCGCCCTAGAAAGGGTTGAGGCAGGTTGTTACGCTTCAAATTTAGGTTCGCTCCGTGCATTTCTTAAAGCTGGCTATACTGTAGAAGGCTTTTTCCGAAGCAGTGTGGTTTCTGATGGGCTGCGGATAGGTTGTTTTTGGTTAGGGATAATTAGAAATGACTGAATCATTTAGACTGGCGTCAAGGCTTGTTCTCGGTACCGTCCAATTTGGGCTGCCATATGGTATAGCCAATCAAGATGGACAGGTAACCCATTCGGACGCAAAGACCATGTTGCAACTGGCTGAGGCCGAGGGCATTGACATGCTTGATACGGCCATTGCTTACGGAGAGAGCGAATCCTGCCTGGGAAAGGCGGGAACGCAAGGATTCAAGCTGGTGACAAAATTACCCACAGTTCCTGTCGCCCATACTTATATAAATGACTGGATTTGTGATCAAGTCATGGCGTCATTGGGCAGGCTAGGTGTGGGTTCAGTGTATGGGTTGCTGTTGCATCGATCTGAACAACTTCTCGGGCCGGAAGGAGATTTTCTTTTTAAAGCTTTGCAGAATTTGAAAGAAGCCGGGTTAGTGCAGAAAATCGGGGTTTCCATCTACACGCCAAGCGAATTGGATGAACTGATCCCTCGATATCGATTCGATCTGGTGCAAGCACCGTTCAATCTGATTGACCGTCGTTTATCCACATCAGAATGGCTAAAACGCCTGAAGCAAGATGGAACTGAAATCCATACACGCTCGGCATTCTTGCAAGGTTTGCTTCTAATGCCAAGACTCTCGATACCGTCTAAATTTGCGCCATGGGTTGAGCTGTGGGACAAGTGGCATGATTGGCTTGCGTGCCATTCTGTCACTGCAGTTCAAGCATGTTTGGCATACCCACTCTCTTTTCCAGAAGTCGATCGAGTTGTCGTTGGGGCAGACAACAAGAGTCAACTGAAGCAGATCATCGGTGCGGGGCTTGATTTCGTTCCTGATGATTTTCCCAGTTTATGGTGCGAGGATGAGGCATTGGTTAACCCAGCTCGTTGGTCCCTGTTATGAAAATAGTTGCGCTTGTCCAAGCCCGAATGGGATCTGCCCGACTACCGAATAAAGTGATGGGGCTGATCGGTGGTATCCCCATGATCGAATTATTGCTATCGCGGCTATCGCGAGCTAAAAAGGTAGATCAAATTATCGTCGCCACCTCGATTGATAAGCGTAACCAGTTACTGGTCGAACATGTCCGCAAGCTCGGCTATGCTTGTGAACAGGGCAGCGAAAACGATGTCCTCGACCGTTTTGTTCAAGCTGCACGGGCGCATCAAGCCGATGTGGTAGTTCGCATCACCGGCGACTGTCCGCTAGTAGACCCTGAGCTGGTGGACGAAGTCATACTCCGCTTCAAGTCTTCGGGCGTAGATTACTTTAGCAATATCAGCCCGCCCACCTACCCGGATGGATTAGACATCGAGGTCTGTACCTTCAAGGCGCTGGAAGAAGCCAGCCAGACAACCAGCAATCCATATGATCGCGAACACGTTACCCCGTATCTGCGCGAATCTGGGAAGTTCAGTACTGCCACCATGCAGAACAGCCAGGATCTTTCTGCTTTGCGCTGGACGGTAGATGAACCGGCAGACTTTAATGTGATTGAAAAAGTCTTTCTTCATTTTCACCCTAGCATCGATTTCACTTGGGGCGAAGTGCTGAACTTACAACGCCAGCAGCCCGATATTTTTAACATTAACCAACACTTGATTCGTAACGAAGGAGCCACCATGGGCACTGGCCAAAAACTTTGGAAACGCGCCAAACAAATCATCCCCGGCGGAAACATGCTGTTGTCCAAACGTGCCGAGATGTTCCTGCCTGATCAATGGCCTGCCTACTTCAGCAAGGCTAAGGGCTGCAAGGTATGGGACCTGGACGGAAATGAGTACACGGATATGTCCATCATGGGTATAGGAACCAACATATTGGGTTACGGGCATCATGAGGTGGATGATGCGGTGCACAAGACGATCGATGTGGGCAACATGTCAACTCTCAACTGTCCGGAAGAGGTCTACTTGGCCGAGCGATTGATCGAGCTGCATCCATGGGCCGATATGGTGCGTTTTGCGCGTTCGGGTGGAGAGGCGAATGCGGTTGCCATCCGCATTGCGCGTGCTGCCACGGGTAAAGACAAGGTGGCGATATGCGGTTATCACGGTTGGCATGACTGGTATCTGTCGGCCAATCTCAGCGATGACAAGAACCTTGCCGGACACCTTTTGCCGGGATTGGAGCCGAACGGTGTTCCGCAGAACCTTCGTGGCACCGTATTCCCTTTCAACTATAACAACTATGCCGAACTCGAGTCATTGGTCGATACACATGACATCGGTGTGATTAAGATGGAAGTGGTCCGTAATATGGGGCCCGAAGACGATTTTCTGCACAAGGTGCGCAAACTCGCTACCGACCGCGGCATTGTGCTGATCTTTGACGAATGTACTTCCGGTTTCCGCGAAACCTTTGGTGGTCTGCATAAGAAATACGGTGTCGAGCCGGATATGGCCATGTTCGGCAAGGCGTTGGGCAACGGCTATGCCATTACTGCCACCATCGGGAGGTGTGAGGTCATGGAAGCGGCACAATCTACTTTTATCAGCAGCACTTTCTGGACCGAGCGGGTCGGTCCCACTGCCGCACTCAAGACCCTAGAAGTCATGGAGAGGCTTAAATCATGGGAAACGATCACACAGACCGGACTGAATATCCGGGAAAGGTGGCAAAAGCTGGCCAGCAAACACGGCCTGGACATCAGTCACTGGGGTTTGGCTTCGCTCCCCGGCTTCACCTTCCAAAGTTCCAATGACTTGGCCTACAAGACACTGATTACCCAAGAGATGCTAGCCAAAGGCTACCTGGCGGGGAACAGTGTATATGTTTGCATTGAGCATGCCCCGGATATTATCGCCGGATTTTTCGAGGCGCTGGATCCTATATTTGCCTTAGTGAAGGAATGCGAGGAAGGCCGCGATGTCATGAGCCTGCTTAAAGGTCCAGTCTGTCATAGCGGTTTCAAGCGTCTAAATTAATGGCTAAATCAATATTAGTTCTCGCAGCACACCCGGATGATGAGGCACTTGGTTGTGGTGGGACCATTGCCAAATGGTCCGATGAAGGCGCGATTGTTAATGTCGCGTTTCTTGCAGATGGTGTATTTTCTCGCGCGAGAGCGGAGTGTGACCAGAAGATCGAACTTGATGCTCGCCGAGCCGCCGCCCAAAAGGCATGTGACATTCTTGGGGTAAAGTCGGTCTTCTTCGGCGAGTTTCCCGACAACCGCATGGACACCATCGCGTTGCTCGACATCATTAAACCTGTCGAAGCATTGATTGGCAAATATCAACCAGATACGGTTTTTACTCATCATGCTGGCGATGTGAACATCGACCACCAGCGCATTCACGAGGCCGTAGTCACGGCCTGCCGTCCGCAGAGCGGCCATCCGGTTAAAAACTTGCTTTGTTTTGAGGTGCCTTCCAGTACTGAATGGCAGCTTCCAGGCAGCGCACCAGTTTTCGCCCCCAACTGGTTTGAGGATATTTCAGACACGCTCGATTGCAAGCTTGCCGCATTGGATGCTTATGCTGCTGAGTTGCGTGATTGGCCTCATCCGCGTTCACGGCAAGCTGTCGAGCATCTTGCACGTTGGCGTGGTGCTACTGTTGGAGTGGATGCCGCTGAGGCATTCATGCTAGGGAGACAAATGGCGTGAAAGTTGTTTTCCGCGTTGATGCCTCTGCTCGAATGGGGACCGGGCACCTCATGCGCTGCATGACCTTGGCAGAAGCATTACGTGCGCGCGGTGTCCAGATTCGTTTTGTTTGTCGCGAACATGAAGGCAACCTTATTGTACAGCTGCAACAAATGGCCATGCCGATTACCGTGCTACCCGCTCCAACGATAAAAGATACTGGGACTTTCGAAGACTACTCCGCTTGGCTGGGCGTTACGCAGGCTGAGGATGCCGAACAGACCATCGAGGCACTTAATGGTGAAAAGCCGGATTGGCTGGTGGTGGATCATTACGGGCTTGATGTCGAATGGGAACAACGTCTACGCAAACATACAGGCAAGCTGCTTGTGATAGATGATCTGGCCAATCGTCGCCACGACTGTGATGTACTGCTCGATCAAAACTATTCCTCAGAGGGTGAACACCGTTACACAGGGCTAGTACCTGATCCTTGCAAACTGCTGGTGGGGTCGCGTTATGCCCTGCTTCGTCCCGAATATGTTGCTTATTGTAAAACTCTGCGCGTTCGTGATGGGCAAGCTAGAAGGGTGCTAGTGTTTTTCGGTGGTTCTGACCCGCAGAATATGACCGGGATGTCACTTGAGGCACTATCTCACCCCGGCTTGAAGCACCTCGACGTGGACGTGGTAATTGGTGCCAACAATCCACACCGTGAAGCGCTGGAGAAGCAGTCGAGAGAGAGGCCTCAAACCACGATTTACGCTTCACGCCCTCATCTGGCAGACTTGATGGCACAAGCCGATTTCGCCATTGGAGCAGGTGGTGCGACGACTTGGGAGCGGATGTGTTTGGGTTTGCCAACAGTTGTTATCTCTATTGCCGAAAATCAGAGGCCTGCTTGTGAGGCGCTTGCAGAAGCAAAACTCATTCATTACGCGGGACATTTTTCCGACATCAAAACAGCTCACCTGACGCAACTTCTCAAACAACAGTGCCATGCCACCGAAAATCTTAACAAGCTGAGTACCCGAAGTCAGCTTCAAGTCGATGGGCTTGGTGCGTTGCGGTTGTTGGAAGTGCTGGATCCCAGTGACATCAGCAAGATACAACTTCGGCCTGCAAGCGAAGAAGATAGTGTTCTATATTACAACTGGGCTAATGATCCGGAAGTGCGCAAGAGCGCATTTAAAACAGCCACCATCCCTTGGGCAACGCACAGAGCATGGTTTTCAAACAAGTTGCAGGATTTAAACAGTCATTTGTTTGTACTTGAAGCAGGTGGACTACCAGTCGGGCAGATTCGGTTTGACAAGGATGCTGATGAAGCAAGTATTGATTACTCACTTGACGTGATTGTTAGAGGTCGAGGTTGGGGTCAGCGACTGGTTGCTTTGGGATCAGATTTGATGCAGAAAATTGAACCGGTACGACTTCGTGCTGAGGTGAAGGCTGGGAATGAAACCTCTTCTTCCGTGTTTCTGCGTATGGGGTTTACAGAAACTCCAAGTGCTTCGCCAGGGGGGAGGTCGTTCTATCGCGATCCTGTCGGATAGGGAGAGCTGGATGAATGACTACATTCAAGAGTTTGTGTTGGACTGCCTTACTGCTGCTCATCGAGTGCTGTGGGTTCATGACAAACATGATTTACGGCCCTGCGACTTTTGTTTTTACTTGAGTTGTGGCCAAATTTGCCCGATTAACATTCTTGAGCAGTTCAAGCACAATTTGGTGGTGCATGAAAGCGACTTGCCAAGACGCCAATGACTTGGTAGATAATTGAAGGCAAGAACAGAATTCCTGCCACCTTGTTCGAGGCTGCGGATAATGTTGATAGTGGTGTTATTTATGCACAAGATTGGATTAATTTTGAAGGCCATGAACTAATTGACGAAATACGAGAAGCTCAGGCAAAGGCAACTATTAAACTTTGCAAAAAGTTCATAGAGGGTTATCCGCAGATACTTAATCAAAAACGTGAACAGGCAGGGGAAGCAAGCTTTTATTCCCGTCGTAGTGGAACAGACAGCGAGCTTGATTCTAAGCAATCAATTGGGGCGCAGTTTGACCAACTTAGAGTGGTAGACAATCACCGCTATCCTGCATTCTTTGTATATCGTCATCATCGGTATACGCTCAAAATAGAGAAGGTGTAGAAGTAATGATTAGACGGCTCGATGCATCCGCCAGCCAAAGCAAGAACACTTATGTTCTGGTATCTAATCGACCTTGGAGCAGAAAGATGTCTGATGTGCTTCGTACTCGAACCGGATGTGAGTTTGTTCTGATCTCTGACCCAGAAAAATTGACGGCTGCCAAGCTCTCTACGCTAAATCCAAGGTTTGTATTTTTTCCCCACTGGTCGCATCGCATTGACTCAACCATTTATGAACAGTTCGAATGTGTAATTTTTCATATGACTGATCTGCCTTTTGGACGCGGCGGCAGCCCACTTCAGAATCTTATTGCTCGAGGTATTTATGAAACCAAAATTTCTGCGCTACGATGTGTTGAAGAAATGGATGCTGGTCCAATATATCTAAAGAAGTCATTCAGCCTGCATGGGGCGGCTGAAGAGATTTTTTTGCGGGCAACCGTTGTCATTGAAGACATGATCGTAGAGATGCTTGAAAAGCTGCCAGAACCAATGCCGCAAGAAGGTGTTCCGACGGTATTCAAGCGCCGCAGCCCCGAAGAGAGTGATTTATCCACTGTACAAACCCTGGAGCAGGCGTTCGACCTGATTCGAATGCTGGATGCTGAGGGTTACCCCAACGCTTTTTTGAATGCGGGCCCTTTCAAGATTGAATTTACACGGGCATCCAAAAAAAACAATCAGGTATTAGCTGATGTGCGCATCAGCCTAACCGACACAGCCAAATAAAGAGGTAAGCAATGATCAAGATATGTAATCGTGAGATCGGGTCGCAGCACGCGCCCTTTGTGATTGCCGAAATGTCGGCCAATCATAACGGTGAAATAGATACTGCTTTCAGAATTATTGAAGAGGCGAAAAAGGCTGGTGCTGATGCCGTGAAGCTTCAGACCTATCGGCCAGACACAATGACGTTGGATTGCGATAGGGAGGATTTCCAGATACACGGAGGTTTGTGGGATGGCTGGGATCTCTACAAACTTTACGAATGGGCACATACCCCTTGGGAGTGGCATGCTCCACTCTTTGAGCATGCACGCAAACTTGGCATCACCATTTTCAGCACGCCCTTCGATAATACGGCGGTTGATCTGCTAGAAGAGCTGAATGCTCCCGCCTACAAG